>Ga0222423_1000711_pt1 | contig 19355 bp, 27 predicted proteins | sample 3A0metagenome_FD_182472 | JGI IMG/M metagenome (GOLD analysis project Ga0222423, IMG submission 182472) | Enriched microbial communities from leaf-cutter ant dump, University of Wisconsin, Madison, United States - 3A0 (version 2) | ecosystem: Environmental > Terrestrial > Nest > Insects nest >...
ACTTACGAAACCGACAATCATTTGCGGAATGAACATCAATGCCTGAGCAAAGATGATAGGCATTACACCGGCAGAGTTTACCTTTAAGGGAATGAAATTGCGTGCGCCACCAATCTCACGGGCAGCATTATTGCCTACGATTCGGCGGGCATAATTCAGTTGGATTTTGCGTACACCTTGTGTAAGCAGCACTAAACCCACAATTACCGCAATAAAGAATACGATTTCAATAATAAAGAACAGGAGCTTATCGGTATCAATTTTCTCGGTAGCTTCCTGCAGTAAGGAATGTGGAAGCCGTGCCAAGATACCGATCATAATCAGGATAGACACGCCATTACCAATACCTTTATCGGTGATTTTTTCACCTAACCACATTACAAACAGCGTACCCGCAGTAAGGATAACGGCAGTGGAAAGATTGAACAGCATACCATGCTGGATAATAGCATTGCCATGTTGTTGATACAGGAAAGTAATATAAGCCGCGCCCTGCACTACAGTAACTAATACCGTGAGATAGCGGGTATATTGGTTAATAGTATTACGACCGCTTTCCTCCTTCTGCATTTTAGCAAATTGAGGAATGATAATACCGGCTAATTGCATGAAGATGGAAGCCGTGATATATGGCATTACACCTAAGGCAAAAATAGAGGCATTATTAAAAGCGCCTCCGGCAAACATATTAATCAGGCCTAATAAGCCATCCTGCGCCTGTGCGTTCTCCAAACCTCCCGGATCAATACCGGGCAATACGATATAACATCCGATCCGATAAACAAAAATTAAGCCAAGCGTATAGAGAATACGCGTACGGAGCTCTTCAATGCTCCAGATATTTTTGATAGTTTCAATTAATTTCTTCACTACAAATTATTTTATAAAACAGGCTGCGAATAAACAATAAAAGACGCGTTTTACCAAATCTTTTAATTCAGCAAATCTGAATTAATGTCGCATCATCGGATGCGTTAGGATATTGGGAAAAAAGCGTCTTATTTTTTTCAATAAAGAAAAATTGGATAGTAAATATAAGCCGAATGCTTGTGCTACCCTGCCTTACAGCAATTCCACACTGCCGCCGGCCGCCTCAATGGCGCTTTTAGCTTTTTCGCTAACGGCATTGATCTTAAAAGCGATTTTCGTTTTCATCTCTCCGCTACCCAAAACCTTCACGAAGTCGGCACGGTTGATTAATCCGTTGATATAGAGATTTTCCAATGAAAATTCTTCTAATTTATAGCGCTCCACTAAATGATCAATCTGACCTAAGTTGAACACTTTATATTCTACGCGATTTCTGTTTTTGAAACCTCGTTTAGGCATCCGGCGTTGAATCGGCATTTGACCGCCTTCGTGACCGGTTTTGGACTGATAGCCGGTACGGCTTTGTTGTCCTTTGTTACCTTTTCCGGCTGTTGTTCCGCCGCCACCTTCACCTCGGCCTACACGCTTAGTATAATGAGTAGCGCCTTTTGCCGGTTTTAAATTGTGTAATTGCATTGCTTTTATTTTTTTACTTTACGCTCCGAAAGCCCGAAGCTCGCTTGAAAATGTTTTTATCAAGAAGGGATATTACTGCCATTACTCGGGAGTATATCCAGGAATAAGCTCTTATTTACGCTTCTTCCACTTTTACTAAGTGATTGACCTTTCTGATCATCCCTTGTATCTGCGGAGTGGCTTCTACCTCAACGGTAGCATTGACCTTACGCAGACCCAAAGCCTGCAGCGTACGCTTTTGACGTTCGGGGCGATCTATTCCGCTTTTTATTTGGGTTACTTTTACCTTAGCCATTTCTTTATGAATTGAGAATTGAAAATTAAAAATTGAAAACGGCACGATTGTACCGATTTCGGGTTGTATGATTAACCGTTAAACACTTTTTTCAGCCCTACATTACGTTCTTTGGCAACCTGCAAAGGTTCACGCAGATCGCTCAGCGCTTTAAAAGTAGCTTTAACCACGTTATGTGGGTTAGCCGAACCGAGGGATTTGGCCAATACGTCAGTATAACCGGCCATTTCCAAAACGGCACGCATGGTACCACCGGCCAGTACGCCGGTACCGTGAGCGGCGGGTTTAATTAAAACCTTGGCTGCGCCGGCTTTAGAAAATTGATCATGAGGAATAGTACCATGCATCAAAGGAACTTTGATCAGGTTCTTTTTGGCATCGTCAATGCCTTTAGCAATTGCTTCCTGCACTTCCTTAGCTTTACCTAAGCCATGGCCTACTATACCATTGCCGTTACCTACAACTACTAATGCGGAAAAGCTGAAAGCCCGTCCGCCTTTGGTAGTTTTAACCACGCGATTGATAGCAACCACTTTATCTTGTAATTCTGTATCTCCGGATTTTACCCGGTTATTGGATTGAGACATTTTTACTGTTGAATTTTAAATTTTGAACGGATAATTATGATTCAAAATATGATGTTAGAATTTTAAGCCACCTTCACGGGCGCCATCTGCAAGTGATTTTACCCGGCCATGATATAAGTACCCGCCGCGGTCGAACACGCAGGTTTCAATACCCAGATCTTTAGCTTTTTGTGCAATAGCCTTACCTACTAATAAAGCCTTTTCGGTTTTATTTCCGGGTTGTGCGGCGATATCTTTCTGCCGGGAATTGGCGGAAGCCAGCGTGGTACCGGTAGTATCATCAATCAATTGTGCATAGATATCCTTGTTGCTGCGGAAAACGGACAGACGGGGAGCCGCCTTGGTACCGTTTATATTTTTGCGAATGCGCCAGCGCAGCTTTTGGCGGCGCAATACGGTTTGTGCTGTTTTAGCCATTGTTCTTTTTGTGTTTTATACGGGCTCACCTTTTATCGAAATACCGGGGCAATTGACGATCCCTTGTTGATCTTGTTGCATCACCCATTCCGGATTAAAAGACGGCTGCCGAAGGTTAAAATGAGTTGCTGTCTGATATTATGAAATAATTCGGATGCTATCCGGCTCAACGGAAAGCATCCGAATTCAAACTTTTTATTTTCCGGCAGTTTTACCTGCTTTGCGGCGCACCACTTCACCGGCAAAACGCACCCCTTTACCTTTGTATGGCTCAGGTTTGCGGAGGCTGCGAATTTTCGCGGCTACCTGACCGACTAATTGCTTATCCATAGAGTGCAGACTGATTCTGGGTGGCTGACCTTTTACCATTTCGGCAGTAGCCTTCACTTCTTCCGGCAATTCCATAATGATATTGTGGGAAAAACCAAGCGCCATGTCTAATTGTTGCCCGGTAACCGCAGCCCGATAACCCACACCAACCAACTCCAGGTTAAGTGTAAAGCCTTCACTTACGCCGATAACCATATTATTGATCAGCGCACGGTATAAGCCGTGTAAGGCGCGGTGGCGAATCTGATCGGTAGGACGGGAAATCACCACTTCTCCGTCTTTTACCTCTACTTTAATATCACGGTCAACTGCTTGTTTCAGCTCACCTTTAGGGCCTTTTACGGTTACCTCATTGGACGGACTCACGGTCAACGTCACCTTATCTGCCAGTTTAATCGGCTTTTTACCTATACGAGACATCTTTTCTGATTATTGATGTAAATGATTTGATATTGTATTTCCGCTTTTCAGTGTACGTATAGTTCAACTTAGATTATCGGAAAGACGCACCTTTATTTCTAAAAGGAGTGCAAAGGTATAAGCTTTTTCATAGAAAACAAAAAAATGTTTAGAAAATGATTGCTTCAAAAATATAGTACTTTTAGAGCCTTTTTTATCATGCGCAAAATTACACTATTCATCATAAGTATGACCAGAAATATACTCTTATACATTGTTGTATTTATAGTATGCTCCGGCGCAGCAAATGCACAATCGCTGCCGGGAGATAAACTGATTGATTATTTGGTTACTTCCGATGAGGGCGTTACAAAAAGCAATAGAGACATCAATGCTTCCGATTATTCCGGAGATACGCTCCGGATGTATTCCAATGCTATTTGGAAAAAATGTACGCTACAGCAGGCAGCCGTTTACACCGAAGCTTATAAAGAACAGGGGCGCTGGCATTGTTATGACTATGCCGTTTATGCTATGCATGTAAGAGGCTTAGTAAGAGAGGGCTATTTTTTAGATAAGCAAATGCGCATTCCCGACAGTATTTTTACCTGGTATTACGGCAATACATCCATAAGAGCAACAGGCTATTTTAAGAACGGACAAAAAAGCGGCACCTGGCTTTCGTTTGATGACTCCGGCGTTCTGACCGATTCTTTCAATTATAAAAAGGGTATCTTATATGGCCTGAATTTCAAAAATGATGTATCGAATGGCAGAAAACAGATTTACCTTATGGATAGCATGGGAGCGGGCGCTGGCTATACCTACAACATACTGCATAATAACGACACACAGTATCTTGGAAAGTATGCCAAAGGTTTTGTACAAGACAGTTTATGGGTAATGTATTATGAATCAGGGGAAATATGGCATACGGTAACTTTTAAAAATGGCAAAAAAAAGGCGGAGGCTTGTTTTGAACTAACCGGGGAAAAGCATCAGGGAGATTGTATCCAAAAAATGCCGGAGTATCCGGGTGGCATAGCAGCGCTGCAACAATACCTCAGTAAAAACCTGCATTATCCGGAAGCTATGCGTAAATACAGGGCGGAAGGTATTGTGTTGGTTGAATTTATAGTAAAATCCAACGGCGAGACTGATGATGTACACATCTTAGCCTCACCTTATGCTGACTTTTCGAAAGAAGTAATACGGGTAATACAAGCCATGCCCAAATGGAAGCCTGCCTTCTGCTACACAAAAAACGTGGAGGTGCGCTATAAGATACCTATTACATTCCGGCTGCAATAGTCAGATTGGTTTTATAATAAAAGAGAAATGGCTGATGCAGCATAGGAAATTATAAAAGCATATCATCGGGGAATGTACGATTCCAAAAATTGAATTGGCGTTTTGTTGCAATGCGCTTTGTGAATATCAGCAGGCTGCATTTCAAATCTTCGCACCTTTGTACTCCTTTTTGTCATTCCGCAGGAATCTAAAGAACGTGTATAGGGATGCCATTATTGATGCTTTCGCAGCATGGCTTGGAGATTGCAGGAATGTTCTGTTAGCGAAAAATTGAAATGCAGCTTATCAGCATGAAATTCATGGTGTCTTGCGGGGAAAGTGTAAGTTGGTTACAACAATCAGGCGCACCGTTCTGGATGAATAGAAAAACCGAAGGCTCATTCGGAATATCCTTATGAGCCTTCGGTTGTATATGGTTAAATCAATAAAATCTTACCAAATATGGCAAAGCACTTCGCCGCCTACGTGATTTGCTCTGGCTTCTTTATCGGTCATTACACCTTTTGAAGTAGAAACGATAGCAATACCCAAGCCGTTTTTCACTTTTTTAATTTCGGCAGGTTTGGCATACTGACGAAGACCAGGGCGGCTTACACGTTCCAAAGAGCGGATAGCCGGTTCTTTGCTTTCAGAATTATATTTCAGGGCGATTTTAATCAGTCCTTGTTTATTATCCTCTTCAAATTTATATTTCAGGATATAACCTTTATCGTATAAGATCTCAGTTATTCTTTTTTTCAGGTTTGATGCGGGAATTTCCACGATACGATGGCGCGCCATCTGTCCGTTGCGAATGCGGGTCAAATAATCTGCGATTGGATCAGTTACCATTTTTTATATTGTTTTATTGTTTGATAATTGATGATAGTTGAATGACGAAGATTCCTTATCATCTAACGTTTCAAAATTTCGGAAGCTTAGGGTAATACGAATTTACCAGGAAGCTTTTTTAACGCCGGGGAACATACCATCTAAAGCCATTTCCCGGAAAATAACGCGGGCGATACCGAATTGGCGCATATAGCCTTTGGGACGTCCGGTAAGCTGACAACGGTTTTTCAGGCGAACGGGAGAAGCGTTCCTTGGTAATTTATCTAATGCTTCATAATCACCGGCAGCTTTTAATGCGGCGCGTTTTTCGGCATATTGAGCCACCATTTTTTCGCGTTTGCGTTGGCGTGCTTTAACTGATTCTCTTGCCATAATTAGTTTTATAAGAAGTTCGGATGAGGTAATCCGTGCTTCGCAGGTTATTTTTATTGTTCTTTTTTAATATTTTTAAAAGGCATACCCAGTTCTTTCAACAGTTCATAAGCCTCTTCATTAGTTTTTGCGGTAGTTACAAAGGTCAGATCCATTCCGCTGATACGTCCTACTTTGTCAATATCAATTTCGGGGTAGATGATCTGTTCGGTAACGCCGAAGGTATAGTTACCGCGGCCATCGAAAGATTTGTCGTTGATACCTTTAAAGTCGCGCACGCGGGGTAGAGATACGGAGATCAGACGATCCAGAAACTCATACATATTGGATCCGCGGAGGGTAACCCGGCATCCGATAGGCATATTTTTACGGAGTTTAAAGTTAGAAACGTCCTTTTTAGAAAGTGTAGGCACCGCTTTCTGACCGGCGATCATGGTCATTTCTTTTACGGCATCATCCACTAATTTTTTATCAGCAACAGAACCTTTTACGCCCTGGTTCAGGCAGATTTTAGTAAGCCTGGGTACCTGCATTACAGATTTGTAGGCAAATTTTTTCATCAGGGCGCCTGCTACTTCCTCCTTATATTTTTTCTGAAGGCGTGGTATGTATGTTGTAGTACTCATTATTTAAGTTCTTGACCAGATTTTTTAAAGATACGAATTGCGGTTCCGTCTTTTCTTTCGCGGCGGATGCGGGAAGGCGTTTTAGATTTAGCATCCCATAGCTGTACATTAGAGATATGGATAGGTGCTTCTTCTTTTACAATACCTCCCTGCGGATTTTTGGCACTGGGTTTCAGGTGTTTGGTAACGATATTGACACCGGCCACCAATACGCGGCTTTTCAGCGGATACACTGCTAATACTTCACGCGGAGTAGAGCGGTCACGGTCATTACCGGCGATGACCACTACCTGATCACCTTTTTTAATATTGAACTTTGGTTTGAATCTTGTGTTCATTTTTTTAAATCTTAGGCCGCTGAAAACGGGCGGCAAAGGTACGAAATATTTTTACAATTAAAGCACTTCCGGTGCTAAGGACACAATTTTCATATAGCCCTTATCGCGCAGTTCGCGGGCTACGGGTCCGAAGATACGGGTACCGCGGGGGTCGCCGGCATTGTTGAGCAATACCACTGCATTATCATCAAAGTTGATATAAGAACCGTCCTTGCGGCGTAATTTATTTTTGGTACGAACAATTACGGCTTTACTCACTGTTCCTTTCTTCACGCCACCGGCAGGGATAGAATCCTTAACGGTAACAACTATCTGGTCGCCGATACCTGCATATTGCTGGCCACTGTTGCCCAATACGCGGATGCAAAGCACTTCTTTGGCGCCGCTGTTATCTGCTACATTGAGTCTTGATTCCTGCTGTATCATTTTCGTTATATTTAGCTATTTGCTAATAAGTTTATGTATTAATTTTTGAATAGAAAGAGCCGATGTAAGGGCTTTGAATGCAAAATTATTTTGCTTTTTCAATTACCTCTACTAAGCGCCAGCGTTTGGTTTTGCTCAGAGGGCGGGTTTCCATAATGCGTACGGTATCGCCGATGCCGCATTGGTTGCTGTCATCATGAGCATGAAATTTGGTTGTTTTCTTCAGAAATTTACCATAGATCGGGTGTTTTACTTTACGCTCTACAGCCACGGTAATGGTTTTATCCATCTTATCACTGGTTACGATACCGATACGGCTTTTTCTGATTTTTCTTTCTACTGACATTTTGAAAGATGTTGTTTTAAATTATTTATTTGCTGAATTTCTTTTATGTTGCTCGGTTTTCAGGCGTGCAATCTGGCGGCGGATGCCCCGGATCGCCATAGGATTTTCGATGGGATTCACCGCATGGCTGAACTTCATCTTTTTAAGATTAAAGCTTTCTTCACCGATTTTATCGTTAAGTGCTTCATCGGTCAGGGAGCGATAGTCTTCCGTTGCTTTTTTTGACTTTGCCATAATTGTAATGAATTATACGGGATAACCGGGATGTTTTTAACAGTTAGCAAACCGGGTTTGATTTTTTAATAATAATTATGCTTCAGAATAATCTCTGCGGGTTACAAACTTGGTTTTGATTGGCAGTTTTTGTGCGGCCAGTTCCATGGCTTCTTTAGCCAATTGTTGGGATACACCTTCAATTTCAAACAGGATACGACCTGGTTTTACCACAGCTGCCCAGTATTCGAGATTACCTTTACCTTTACCCATACGTACTTCTGCAGGTTTGTTGGTAATAGGTTTATCCGGGAAAATCCGAATCCAAACCGTACCTTCTCTCTTCATGTGACGGGTCATTGCCTGACGGGCTGCTTCAATCTGGCGGTTAGTGATCCATTTCGGCTCTAAAGATTTCAGGCCAAAAGAACCAAAAGCCACAGTAGATCCGCGTTCTGCATTTCCGCGGATACGGCCTTTATGCTGTTTACGATGTTTTACTCTTTTCGGTTGTAACATTGCTTGATATTTTAAAAGGAATTATCAGTTCCCGTATTGTTCAGATTAAAATGACGATGAATAATTACTTCGGGTTGTTGTTACGGCCTCTTCCGCGTCCGGAGCCACCTCTTCCGCGACGGTCGCCACGATCAGCACGATCACCGCGATGGTCTCCGTGATCACCGAATCCTCCGCCCCGACGTTCGCTGCCGCCACCGATCAGATTCGGGTTCAAATCTCTTTTTCCTAAAACTTCACCCTTACAGATCCATATTTTAAGCCCGATTTTTCCATAAACAGTCATGGCATAAACAGAGGCGTAATCAATATCCATACGGAAAGTATGCAAAGGAGTACGGCCTTGTTTGATTTCTTCGCTCCGGGCAATTTCGGCACCACCAAGGCGGCCGCTTGCTTTGATTTTAATTCCTTCAGCCCCCATGCGCATCGCGGTAGCAATAGCCATTTTGATAGCGCGTTTGTAAGATACCCGTCCTTCAATTTGGCGAGCGATACTTTCTCCTACAATTTGGGCATTCAGTTCCGGGCGGCGGATTTCCAGAATATTAATCTGTACGTCAGCGTTACCGGTTAGCTTTTTCAGCTCTTCCTTAATGCGATCCACTTCTTGTCCGCCTTTACCTATAATAATACCCGGCTTAGAGGTGTGGATAGTGATAATCAGTTTGCCTAAAGTACGCTCAATAACGATGCGGGCAACGCCGCCTTTATTAATACGCGCATTCAGGTAAGTGCGGATCTTATGATCTTCTACTACATTCTTTCCGAAGTTTTTAGGACTGCTGTACCACATGGAGTCCCAACCACGAATGATGCCTAAACGATTACCAATTGGATTTGCTTTTTGACCCATATTTTTGATTTGATGATTAGCGTGTAGCTAATACTGTATAAATTATTTTAAAATTCCGGTTTTGAATCTACAATGATAGTAACATGGTTGCTGCGTTTGCGCACCCGGTAAGCGCGTCCCTGCGGTGCAGGCAACATTCTTTTAATCACACGTCCGCCATCCACATAAATTGTTTTTACAATCAGGCCGGCTTCTGCTACATCCTGACCTTCATTTTTCTGCTTCCAGTTGTCAATAGCGCTTAACAGGAGCTTTTCTAAAGCTACAGAAGGATGTTTTGTGTTAAATTTCAAAACATTGAGCGCTTTTTCTACTTCCATACCGCGAATCAGATCGGCCAACAGACGCATCTTGCGTGGTGAAGTAGGATGATTTCTTAAACGAGCTATTGCTTCCATTATAATTTTATATTTTGTCCCGACCTATCGGGATTGAGTTTTGAATGATCGAAACCCAAACTGATTGTTATTATTTTTTACTTCCGGAATGTCCTTTAAAGTTACGTGTCGGTGCAAACTCTCCTAATTTATGACCTACCATATATTCGGTTACATACACGGGGATAAATTTATTACCATTATGAACGGCGAAGGTATGACCTACAAAATCCGGTGTGATGGTAGAGCGACGGCTCCAAGTTTTCACTACAGATTTTTTTGCTCCGCCTTCATTCATTTTCAGCACTTTTTCCTGTAGGTTGTGGTCAACGTAAGGACCTTTTTTAATTGAACGACCCATTTATTTATTGCGTTTTGATGATTTGACTTTCACAATTTCTATCTGAAAGCCCATTTTATCTAATGATTAAAAATTATTTATTAGCAAGTTTCTTACCATCACGGCGTTGAATAATCAGCTTATTGGAAGCTTTAGTCAGGCTGCGTGTTTTTTCTCCCTTAGCATATTTACCGGTACGGCTGCGCGGGTGTCCACCGGAAGATTTACCTTCACCACCACCCATGGGGTGATCTACGGGGTTCATGGCTACACCACGGGTGCGGGGGCGGATACCTTTCCAACGGTTACGACCTGCTTTACCCATAGATTGCAGGGAGTGATCGCTGTTGGAAACCGTTCCTACGGTTGCGGAGCAAGTATTTAATATTTTACGCAATTCACCTGAAGGCATTTTCAACACGGCGTATTTATCTTCTTTTGCATTCAACTGAGCGTAGGTTCCGGCAGAACGAGCCAGTGCTCCACCTTTACCCGGTTGCATTTCGATATTGTGAATAACGGTACCTAAGGGCATATTTTTCAGCAATAAAGCATTACCAACTTCGGGAGCTACGTTATCACCGCTGATGATTTTTGCGCCTACTTCCAAGCCCTGAGGAGCCAAAATATAGCGTTTTTCGCCATCGGCATAAGCGATTAATGCGATAAATGCGCTGCGATTGGGATCGTATTCAATGGTTTTAACCGTTCCGGGGATATCCTTTTTATTGCGTTTAAAATCAATGATACGATAGTGCTTTTTGTGTCCACCGCCTCTGTAACGCATGGTACGGCGACCTTTTGAGTTACGTCCTGCCACGCTTTTCTGACTGTCTAACAAGCTTTTTTCCGGGGCATTGGTAGTTACCTCAGCAAAAGCATTGCCCACTCTCCAGCGGGTTCCGGGGGTTGTCGGTTTATATTTACGTAAAGCCATTTTTTATATAATTTGTTGATTTGAGGCGGAAAAATTCAATCGTTCAAATCCGGTTTTAATTTTAATATTCGGGCAATACAGGGTTAATTAGAATGCAAACAAGTCGATTGTTTCACCTTCTGCCAAAGTTACTACAGCTTTCTTAAAAGAAGGTTTACGTCCGGAGATAAAGCCGGCTTTAGTGAAGCGGGATTTACTTTTTGCCGGCATCACTATCGTATTCACTTCTGCCACTTTCACATTATAAAACTCCTCTACAGCTGCTTTTATTTCCAATTTGTTGGCGCGTTTATCCACTACGAAGGTATAACGGTTTTGTTTTTCCATCTGACCGTTCGCTTTTTCCGTAATTCTCGGACGAACCAATACTTCTGAAAGTCTCATTATTTTTGTATTTAAAAAATGATTTATTTATAATTATTCAACAGTTTCCACCGGTTCTTCGGAGAAGATTTTTGCTGCGCTTTCGGTTAATATCAAATTTCCTGCATTTACGATATCGTAGGTATTGATATCGCTGAGTACTGCGGTTTTAACTCTTGGGAGGTTGCGGCAGCTGAGATACAGGTTGGTATCATACAGATCATTCACCAATAATATTTTCTTACCGTTGGGGTTAAGAGCCTGTAATACAGCGGCAATTTTTTTAGTTCCCGGAGCATCCATTTTGAGGTCTTCTACAACCACGATAGCATTGTCGCGGGTTTTATAAGAAAGAGCGGACATTTTAGCCAGGTCTTTCACCTTGCGGTTCAGTTTAAAGTCATAGCGATGCGGAACGGGGCCGTTTACGGCACCACCGCCTTTATATAAAGGGTTACGGATATTACCTTTACGGGATCCGCCAGTACCTTTCTGACGATGCAATTTGCGGGAAGAACCTTTTACTTCGCCACGTGTTTTGGTTTTGTGTGTACCCAAACGCTGAGCGGCGAGATATTGTTTTACGGCAAGATAGATCACATGATCATTAGGCTCAATATTGAATATCTCATCCGGCAGGTTTACGCTGCGGCCGGTTTTTCCACCCTGGTTATTTAATACGTCAATTTGCATGTTTATGATTTTAAATCAGCAACTTGTTCAGTCTGATTAATTATTTATTATTTTCAACTAAAACGATAGAGCCGTTGTGCCCCGGAACGGATCCGGCAACAAGCAGATAATTTTTATCCGGGAAAATTTTGATTACTTTCAGGGCTTTAATTTTCACGCGATCGCCCCCCATACGGCCAGCCATACGCATTCCTTTAAATACCCGGCTTGGGTAAGATGAACCACCGATGGAGCCCGGAGCACGGGAGCGGTCATGTTGACCGTGAGAAGATTCTCCCACACCGGCAAAGCCATGGCGTTTTACTACGCCCTGAAAGCCTTTACCTTTAGTAATACCTACTACATTGACTTTTTCGCCTTCGGCAAAGATATCGCAGGTAATGGTTTCTCCGACTTGTTTATCTATGGAACTGTTTCTGATTTCTTTTACTACAGCTTTGGGATCTGTATTGGCCTTTGCAAAGTGGTTTTGCAATGCCCGGGGGGTATTTTTTTCTTTACGGTCGCCGAAAGCGATCTGTAAGGCTTCATATCCGTCTGATGCTACGGTTTTCTTTTGAGTAACCACGCAGGGACCGGCCTCAATGATGGTGCAAGCTAACTGCTTTCCATTAGAGTCGAACACGCTGGTCATGCCGATTTTTTTACCAATAATACCTTTCATACTATTTTTTTGAGCAAAACCGAAGCCGGAGCTTCTTATTTGTTTAATTAATATTGTTATTAAACGGCTTAACGGAAAGCAGGATATCACCTGCTGCCTTAGCCAAGCGCCCGATAATTAAAACGTATTTAATTGCGGGATTAGCTGTTTGTTTATCTTATTAAAGAACAAAGCGCTTTCGCTTTTTTTACAGGATTTATTAAAGCTCCTGTTAAGCTTTGATTTCCACTTCCACACCGCTGGGTAAATCCAGTTTGGAAAGCGCATCCACAGTACGTGAGGATGAGGTGTAAATATCCAGCAGGCGTTTATGGGTGCAAAACTGGAATTGTTCACGGGCTTTCTTATTCACGTGTGGCGAACGCAATACGGTATAAATTTTCTTATCGGTAGGCAGGGGAATCGGCCCTGTAACTACTGCGCCGGTGTTGCGAACCGTCTTTACGATTTTCTCAGCAGATTTATCTACCAGATTATGGTCGTAGGACTTTAACTTAATGCGAATACGCTGTGACATATCAAAAAACTTCCTGATTATTTTTTTTAGGACTGCAAAGGTATGAGTTTGTTTTTATCTGCCAAATTATTTTCTAAATATTTTTTATTCTTTTTAAAAAAGCACGAAAATACAGAAAAAAAACGCCGTTATAGCTACATAAAACCGTTATAAAAAAGGGCTGCCGGTTAAGAACCTGCAACCCTTTTCGTGCTATGATGAAAAGATGCACTATCGCAACAAGGTTACATTCCCCTGCTTCACAAAAGGCCTTCCACTCTTGGTTGTAGCTTCAATATGGTAGATATATACCCCCATAGGCTGAGGCGTTCCGTTAAGACTGCCATCCCAACCTTCATCTATATTACCGGTCTCAAAAACCTTTACTCCCCAACGATTAAACACCGTAAAACTTTTCAGATTCGCTTCTCCCCGACGCAGCACCTTAAAGGTGGGATTGGGCCCGTTACCGGGAGTAAACGCATTCGGAACATCTAATACCGCTTCCGTATTCACTAATATATCTATCGAATCTATTGCCTCGCAACCGTATTCCGTAGTACCTGTTACAAAATAACGTGTTCTTACTTCTGGACTGGCTACAGGATTGCTGATATCAGCGGCAGTCAATCCGCTCGGAGGAAACCATTGGAAATAAGTACAATTACCATCAGGATCCAGTTGATAGCTTTCGCCACTCCAGATCCGAACACTATCCGGAAGATATACCATAGCTTCGGGATATACCGATAAATGAATGAGTTGGGAATCCACACAACCTTTACGATAACCGTACAGGGTATAATCCGTGGAAGTGAGCGGTGCAGCCAGCGGATCGCCAATGCCCGCATCACTCAGTCCTGCTGATGGTATCCATACAAAACTGTCCGCTCCCGTAACGGCATACTGGAAGGCTGTACCCGGACAAATGCCCGTGTCGGCAACCACATTCCGGAGAAAATCACCGTGATGAATCGTTATATTAATCGTATCTACAGCCTTACACCCTACGGCTGTGGTTGCAGATACAATGATACTTTCCTGATTCGGATGATCGTTGGCATATATGGCCATATTAGAAGTGGAATCGCTCAGGTGTGTACCCGGATGCCATTCATAAGTATAATCATTAATGGTGGGTGATACTGAGGCGTACAAATAAACCGTATCGTAGGTACACAATTCCAGATCCGGGCCTACATTTAATTCCGGGCCGGGTTCCACATTGATAAAAATATGATCCGTAGCCGGAGGACAAACTACTCCCTGTATCCAAGCCTGTACAATATATGTTGTGGGAGCGGTAGGCGTTACCGTTACATTAGTACCGTTGGGATCGCTCACCGTAGCCGCCGGCGTCCATTGATAGCTGTAATAAGATTCTCCTTCCACCGTAAGTTGAGCAGAAGCACCCAGACACATGGCCGTATCGTTCTGAACAATATTAACATGCAGGGAGTCAAATATCGTGATGGTATCCCGATCAGCTACGTTGCCGGAAGAACCGCCGCATATATAAGGAGATAAGATTTCGAAGATCGCCTGTTTAGGACCTGTGGCCGGGGTAACGATCAGTCCCTGAATATCTATTGTTACGGAAGACTGTCCGGCAGGGATGGTAACGCTATCCGGGATTTGTTCATAATCCACGCCATTTACGGCATCGCCCAAAATATTATAATGTACGGTGAGCGGAATAGAAGTAGAACCCGAACGAGAGATAATCAGTTTAGCCGGAGGACAGCCCCGAACGGTACTGGAATATGGCGTTTCCACACCCTGACCGCTTTCTGCATCACTACTGATAGAAGGAGAGGATAAACTTCCGGCTTCTAAAAACACGCCGGAATCTAAAGACCAGTCCGTTCCATCTCCAATAGCTAATTTCAGGTGGTAAGTTTCGCAGGGAACTACCTGGGCAATAGCGGTAAATGGCGTAGTAAATCCGCCATAAGCAATGGTTCCTCCATTAATATTGTTTACATAATACTCTGAAAAAGGAGATCCCGGTCCCAAATTGGTGCATGCGGTTCCTGAGTTAACCCCCGTAGTGCTATTTACACAAATAGGAATAGCAGTTCCCGGAATAGTAGCGATATTGAACGGAGCGGAATAACCGGGGCCGGAAATCAAAAAGGCAAAAACATCATTATAACTAGAGCAGGAAAAACCCTGGTATTCCGTGGATGCAAATACGTAATTAAAGCTGACCGTATCTCCGGCAGGTACAAAATCAAACTCCAGTACGCAGGCATCCCGGCTTGTAATCCCGGAAAGTATATTATCCAGATCAGGATCTCCAGGCAGGTTATAGGATGCGGTAGGTCCTGCTCCGCCGCCGTTCGGCCCTACAACACCCGTTGCAGTGCCGCTGGTCAATATGATTCCAGCATCAATTCCCAAATTACTCACACCAGAGAACACTCCGTTTGCCGCAACATTACAATTCATTGTAGCATTACTTATGGTAACACCCTCTCCCACTAAGGATTCTACAAGATCCTGAGCGGTCTGATTATCCGTAACGGTAATCTGAGCAATAGCCATATTCATCAACAGCACAGCACCGCAAAGCGTTAATAGAATTCTTTTCATTTATAACGGTATAAATTTTACACGGCTAAGTTATAACAATATACTCACAAAAAACAAGTCGGGCATTTGCTTAGACGTATTATAAAGACAGATTGGTTGGCTTATGTCGGAAAAATCGACATTAATCCTAAATAAATAATTTGACCGGTAAAAATAATAGAATATCCCGAGTAAAAAAACAATTAGATAATATTACCTTTGCCGCCAAATTTTCAATCTGTTACAGACTATGTCTCATCAAACATTCACAATGATTAAACCTGATGCGGTAGCTTCAGGGCATATCGGCGCTATTCTGGCTATGATTAATAAAGCCGGATTTAAGATCAAAGCCATGAAATACACGCAACTGACAACAGATCAGGCGGGTAAATTCTACGAAGTACACAAAGAACGGCCTTTTTATCAAGAGCTGGTTACTTTTATGAGCAGCGGACCTATTGTAGCTGCTATTCTGGAAAAAGAAAATGCCGTAGCAGATTTTCGTACTTTAATCGGTGCCACAGATCCCGCTAAAGCAGAAGAAGGCACTATACGCAAAGCCTTCGCAAAATCAATGGGCGAAAATGCTGTGCACGGATCCGACAGTGATGAAAACGCTGTAATCGAAGGTAATTTCTTCTTCAGCGCAACGGAAAGACATTAGTATTATGCCAAAAGTAAAAATGCAATAAAAATCTGATAATCAATATAAAAAGTCTTGATCTTACAAAAATAATCTTCTTGACTTAACATTAGATTTTTATGGAGCTGCTATAAAAACACGGAGTTTTTATAAGATTTAGCCACATTATCACTAAAATTTTAGTGCTTTTGTGGCTATTTGTCTTTGCAGCTATTCACTACTACAAATGCTTTGTAGCTTAGCTTTTATGGCAAGAACCTGCCTAATCGCTTTTGCTAATAGAATGAGAGAATAGCAAGGCGTAAATCACAACAAACAAAATACTCGTAATGAGCGTAAGCAGGGTTTTGGTCAACATATAAACGATGCTGTGTATATTCCATATTTCCATAATAAAATATACCAGATGATGCATCAGTAATAAAATTGCCGCATAGGTCAGGAAAGGTGTCCAGCCCATCATCTTTACAGAAGGCGTAACATTACCGTAATCTCTGAGTTTTCGCGGTAGCAATGCTGCTAAAACACTCATCCGAAAGAAAGCCATCAGCACACAAGCTGCGGCATGCATACCCCCGGTATCCATAAAAGCATCTATGCTTACCCCCAATACAAAGCCGGAGATCAACATAAACCAAACCGGTGTGGCTAAGGGCAATAACAAGATAAAAAGCGGATAAATAAACGGAATGAAAGGCGGTAGCACCCCCGGAGAAGGCCACCAGCGCTGGCTGAGCGTGTTCAGCAATAATCCCTGAATCAACACCAGCATTACAAAGCGGATAAAATTACGCAGGTATATACTCATTCCGATTTTTCATTTTTAGCTTCTAAGCCCTGCTGCTCGGAGGCCTGTTCATTATTGACCACATACACATATTGCAATTTGCGAAAATTGGTAGTCAGCCTGACCTTCAGCGTTTTTGTATTATTAACTTTCACCGTATCAATACCCGCTACCGTACCCACCGTAATATTGGCGGGAAAAATGGAGTAGGTAGCCGTAAACACACTATCTCCGCGCTGCACTTTCTGCTCTAAGGGTATTTTAGTAAGATTAATATAGTCCGGAGAGCCTTTTTCCCAAGTAATAAAGCCGGTAGTGCCATCGGCAAGCTCCGCACTGTAATTACGCCCTTCACTCAGCAGGGAAACGACAGTAGAAAAGTTATCAGAAACATGCGCTACCCGTCCAACGATACCATTATTACTAACCACCACCATATTAGGCCGGATGCCGGCTTTTGCCCCCCGATTCAGTGTAATATAATTCATCCGGTCGTTGGCTATAGAATTATTGATGACCCTTGCCGGAATATAATGATAAGAGGCATAGCGCACTACTGCGGGTTTCCCTTGCGGTTTCCGGCTTGAATCCGCCTTTACGACCTGTCCGGTATCATAATCACGAATTGGAATACGCACTAAAGTATCGGCAAAAGTATCTACACCAGTCCATTGTGCCAGTTCATTCCTAATGCGCGTATTTTCCTGAAGCAGACTGTCATTCATCTGTTTCAAGCGGAAATAATACACGACATTATTTTGTTTTTCGTATAAATACCCGACTACGGCATTAGAGGAATTAACGATATCCACGCCTTGTACGCTGTTTCGCTTAGCAATCAATGTCAGGCTGATTATTTCTAATGTAATAAAAAGAATCAGATTCCAAAAACGACGAATGAGTTGTAAGACTTTACGCACACCTTATATAGTTATCAGTCAGCAGGCAGTCGCTTTTCCGCAAGCGACTTATTTCATTAAGAACGTAAAACGGTTAATATTCTTCAGAGCCATTCCGGTACCGCGCACTACGGCACGCAGTGGATCTTCGGCCACATGCACCGGCAGTTTGATCTTATTGGCAATTCTTTTGTCCAGACCACGCAGCAATGCGCCTCCTCCGGTGAGGTAAAGCCCCCGCCGGTAAATATCCGAAGCCAGTTCGGGGGGTGTGGTCTCTAATGCTTTCAGGATAGCTTCTTCTATTTTGAAGATAGATTTATCTAAGGCTTCGGCCACTTCCTGATAAGACACTTGTATTTGTTTGGGAATACCTGTTACCAAATCCCGGCCGTTTACCGCAATATCATCCGGCGGATTATCTAAATCTTTCAATGCCGAACCCACATGTATTTTAATTTGCTCTGCGGTGCGTTCTCCTATATTCAGGCTGTGATAGCGCCGCATGGCTTCCATAATATCAGTTGTAAATTCATCTCCCGCAATCCGGATACTCTGATCGCATACAATACCGGCCAGAGATATCACGGAAATACCGGTGGTACCACCGCCAATGTCAATAATCATATTTCCGGTAGGTTCTTCCACATCAATCCCTATACCTAATGCGGCGGCCATTGGCTCATGGATCATATACACTTCCTTGGCACCGGCTTGTTCTGCGCTATCACGAACGGCACGTTTTTCCACTTCTGTAATGCTGGATGGAATACAGATGACCATACGCCAGCTTGGCGGAAAAAACGGTTTTTTGGGATATACCATCCTGATCATTTCCCGCAGCATACCTTCCGCAGCATCAAAATCCGCAATCACACCGTCTTTCAGCGGACGGATGGTTTTGAGATTATCGTGGGTTTTTTCGTGCATCATCATTGCTTTTTTCCCTACGGCAATAATTTTATTGCTGCCGCGATCTTTTGCAACGATAGAAGGTTCATCCACAACAACCTGATCGTTATGTATGATTAATGTATTAGCAGTGCCTAAATCTATGGCAATTTCCTGCGTTAAAAAGTTAAATAATCCCATTGGCGCTTATTCAAAATAAATTATGGATCCGGGCAGGTTATAGCATAGCAAATCAGATGCAAAACTGCACAAAAATAAAATGGCAAAAGTAATTGTTGCCAATTAATTTTTCAAT
>Ga0222423_1000712_pt1 | contig 19342 bp, 11 predicted proteins | sample 3A0metagenome_FD_182472 | JGI IMG/M metagenome (GOLD analysis project Ga0222423, IMG submission 182472) | Enriched microbial communities from leaf-cutter ant dump, University of Wisconsin, Madison, United States - 3A0 (version 2) | ecosystem: Environmental > Terrestrial > Nest > Insects nest >...
ATCGGCGATAACCTGGGCGCGAGTGCCTGTAACCTCTATGGCCGTTATGCCAGCCGGGCCGAACGCGAGACGGGCGATGCACACCGCGCCTAGCTTGATGACCTCGACGCCAGATTCTTTTTGCCTGTATAGTCGAGAAAGGGTTGGTTGTAGGCTACGAGCCGCTTGTCGAGCCCAAGGGCGAAAGCCGGCCCGGGCGAAGCCATCACCAGCTTGCCGACACCCGCCGGGTTCGTGATCTCGCGCTCTGCGGCGAGCATGTCACGCATCCAGCGCAGACAATACGCCCGCAAGAATGCGGTCGCGTTGACCGACGGGGGAGCCTCGGAGAGGATGCTTCCGACAAGTGCGCCGATCTTCTTCCGTCTGGCGGCTGCGATTTCCCTCAAAACCTGCCAGTAGATCACCTCGAGGCGGATGCCGCGACGGATTTTGCCGGCCTCGACCACACGAAAGACCAGTTCCGTATCCTGAGCCGTTGAAGAGGCCGGCGTGCCGGGTACCTGTTCGCAGGCCGTGCTTGAGAGATGTTGCACCGGCTATCCCTCTTGCTTCGCGCCAGCCACGCCACACACCTGCTCTATGGCTTTCGGCTGGTCACTTCATTGTCGCCAGGAGGGTCGTCGTCAAGCCCGCCGAGGCGCCGGGACTCATTATCGAGCCCCTCGATGCCGACCCCGCTTTCCAGGTCGATGCTCGGAAGATAAAGGCCGCGCGCCTGGCGCAGCTCGAATTCGATGGCCTCGCGGTTCTCGTTGGCCTGTCCGATCTCGGGATTGGACTCCAGCGTGACCGCCATCGCCTCTTTCAGCGTGAGGGCATTCGCGTTGACCGGCGAAAGCGCCACCCCAACCAGCAGAGCTGCCGAAACGGCGCCCAGAAGCGTCCTATTAGACATTGCCCCCAAATCTCCAAATTGACGCGAGCGCCCTGTCCCCCGGTGCCGCCACGTGATAGAATCGAGTTCCCACTTTAAACACACCCCGGATGTGCCGGCAACCTATCGGCGAGTGGGCGCAGGTAAACTGATATGCCATACGCAACTCTGTGATAGTTTCGCCACAGGTTATGGATCGGCGATCGATCCTATCATCAAAGCAGATGATACCAAAAGCGTTGATAACGAACTGTGTCTTTGGGAGCGTCGAAGCGCATGGGCGTCATTCAGATGCCGCCACTTTAATTTACCATGTGTTAACTTATCGATTTACGCCGTTCTGCGCTGCAGCTACAATCTATACCTGCAAAGGGGGAGTTTCGTGTATGGCTGTCGTCTCCATAGCGTTTATCGATGATCACCCGGTGCTGCTGGGCGGGCTGGCGCATATCTTTTCCGAGACGCCGGGGTTCAAGGTGCTCGGCACAGGGCGGTGCGCATCCGATGTTGTCGCACTCTCGACGACGATGCATCCCGATATAATGCTGCTCGACCTGAACATGCCGGGGGACGTCTTTGGGGCGATCCATCGCAGCTGTGAAGTCGCACCCCGAACCAAGGTCATCGTCTTCACCGCCTCCGCCGGCATCGATCATGCCGTGAAGGCCTTCGAGGCCGGAGCCATCGGCTATGTGCTGAAGGGCAGCACCGACGAAGAACTGATGCAGGCAATCGAAACGGTGCTTTCCGGCGAGACGTTCATTACGCCCAGCTTTGCCGGCAAGGTGATTTCGGCGCTTCGCGCCTCGGCAATGCCCCGCTCCCCGTCGCAGGCGGTGAGGTTAAGCGTTCGCGAGGACCAGATTGTCCGGCTTCTTCTGCTCGGCAGAACGAACAAGGAGATTGCCCACCGTCTGCAGATCAGCGAGAAAACGGTCAAGCACTATATGACCCTGCTGATGCAGAAGCTGCATGCCCGCAACCGGGTTGAGGTCGTGCTGGCGGCGCAGGAGCTTGGCGGTTTCGCCGCCGAGAAGGCGAGCGATCGGAAGGGCAGCGGTCTTCTCAATTGAGGGCCTTCGCCGCCGGTCAAGGCGTCGGCACGGTTTCCAGACCCGCCTCGATCTGCGCCAGCTTGCTGATGGGCAATTCGACATCAACCACCGTTCCGCCTGCCTCCGATCGAATGACCACAGAGCCGCCGAAGGTTTCGACGCGGCTTTGGATTCCACGCAGACCGAGCCTCGATCCGTCGCCGGCAGATGACCTGTGCTCCGATGCGAGGCCGCCGCTATCGGCTATCCGCAATCCGACATTGGCGCCCCTCAGTTCGGCGTGGACACGCTGTCCGGCGCCGCCGGCATGCTTGAACGCGTTGTTCAGCGATTCCTGGACGATGCGATAGATGCAGATCTTCAAGGCGCCCGTGACATGCTCCGGAAGGTCGCCGAATGTGACGTCGACCCTGGTGCCGGTCAGGTTCTCGTGGCGCTCGACGGCAAGCCTGATGGCCTCCCCTACCCCAAGATCGCCGATCTCCGGCAAGACAAGACCCGCCGAAAGAACGCGCAATTCATGGATGACACCCGCCGTCAGCTCTTCGATTGCCGCGGTATGGGCGGCATTTTCCTTGGTCGCTCCGCCGCTGCGCAGTCGACCGAGCCTTAGCATCAGCAGGCTCAGGATCTGTATCGGGCCGTCGTGAAGGTCGAGGCCTATCCGCCCGATCAGCTCTTCATTGGCGGCATTGGCGTCCAGCCTGGCGCGCTCGGCCCTCAGGCGAAGCTCCTCGTTCGTCGCCGCCAGTTGCTGCGAGTCACGGAAGCGCGCCTGGAGTTCCATCCGCTGCCGCGATATCAGCCGGCTTCCCCGGTGGACGATCAGATAAAGCACGGTGAGCATGACCATGGTCGTGAAACACACGACGATCCAGGTCCGCATCACGCTAAGTTCGAGCTGGGCATCGAGAATTTCGGCATTCTCGTAGATCTCGCCGACGGCGATCACGTCGCCCGTCGTATTGCGATGCAAGGGCGCATAGACTTCGATCGTGGACAGGCCGAGCTTCTGCTCATGGGCGCTTTCCCGGCTCGTCATGTCATCGAACTCGGCGATGACCTCACCGCCTGCCGCCTTTGTGACGTCCGTCGAGACGAATTTCTGGCCAATCAGGTCCTTCGGCTCGTTGACGTAGATCACCGTGCCGTCGGCCCGCCAGATCTTGACGGAGATGATGCTCCTGCGGATCGGCTGGTCGTCGAAGAGCAGCGCATCGAGGGCTTTCTGGCTTTCTACCGGCAATCGGCCGTCCGGGCCGATATCCTGGATCAGCGGCTCGACGAAGGCATCGAGAAAGGCGGCCCCGGCCGAGCCGGAAACCGCAAGGACGCTTCGTGTGATCTGCCGGTTGATCCAGGTTCCGAGCACCGCCATCGACAGGCATAGCACCACGGCCGCCGCTGCCAGAAACTGGCTCGACAGGCTCAGGCCCGAAAGCCAGCCCTTCCCCCTTTCGTCCTCCTCCATGACAGGCGGCATCCGTTCCGTTTTCCCCGCGGCAGGATACACGCAAAGCGGCAGGCGCAAAATACCCTTGCCACCAGGAACTGAGGAGATCAGCGCTCACGAAACGCCTTGCTGAACTGGTCGACGACCGGCTTGACGAGGTAGGAAAGCGCGGTCCGTTCGCTGGTCGTGACATAGACCTCCACCGGCATGCCCGGAATGAGCCGGCTCTTGCCAATCTTGGCCAGTTCCCCTTCGCCGATCTCGACATCGCCCTTGTAGAAGAGCTGACCGCTGGCTGCATCGCGCGTGGTGGCGGGCGAGACGTGGGAGACCAGGCCGGAGAGCTCCGGCGTCGTCCGCTGGTTCAGTGCCGTCAGGCGCAGGCGCGCGGCGCTTCCGGGCTCGACCTGGTCGATGGCCGTCGGCTGCAGCATGACCTCGACCTTCAACCGCGCATTCGCGGGGACGAGCGTCACCAGCACTTCGGCCGGCGTGATGACACCGCCGATTGTGTGGATGTTGAGCTCGTTGACCGTGCCGGCGAGCGGTGCGCGGATCTCGGTGCGCGAGAGACGGTCCGATATCGCCATATGCCTGTCCTGAAGCTCGGAAAGCTTCGTCTCCACCGCCGTCAGTTCGCGCTGTGCTTCCGTGCGCGCGGTCTCGTCGATGGCGATGATCTGCAGGCGAATCTCATTCACCTTGCTGCGCGCGCGGGCAATGGCGGCATCGATTTCCCCCTGTTCGCCCTGGAGCCGGGCGTAGTCGCGGTTTGCCGCATAGAGTGGTGCGCGCTCGATCAATTGCTGCCGGGTGAGCTTTTCAAGTTTCGCCCGCTGTTCCTCCACCAGTGCGATCTCGTCGGATTTGGAGCTTCGCTGGGCTTCCAGCCCGACGATCTCTTTCCCGACCTGCACGGTGCCAAGTTCGAGCTGCTGCTTGCGGCTTTCCCGGTTCAGGCGGTTGCCCTGGAACAATCGCTGCTCGCCGGTCACGAGCAGTCGGGTTTCTGCGTGGCGGATGTCAAGTTCGCCGGGAAACTCGATATGCGCCAGCAGGTCGCGCTCTGCCAGAAGGCGAGCCCTGCGGACGCTGAGCTCCAGCAACTGCGCCTTGACGATCGAGAGCTCGGCCCGCGTCTGGGCGTCGTCGAGGCGCAGCAGCACCTGCCCCTCCTCCACCAAATCGCCTTCGCGCACGGCGATCTCGCTGACGATGCCGCCGTCGCGATGCTGGATGGCCTTGATTTGTTGGTCCACTGCGATCTGCCCCTGGGCGATGACCGCACCGGACAATTGCATCGTCGCTGCCCAGCCGCCGGCGCCGGCAACCAGAAGAAAGCCGAGCGTCGTGCCGGCGAAAACCCGCGGGCCGATGCGAAAGGGATTGCTGGTTTCCTTGCTCATTGAAGCCTCCCGTCAAACGTGCTCGATGACGACGAGCATGCGCGCGCCGTCGATCGTCACGGTCGTTTCCCAGATGCCGTCCCTGTTGAAATCCGCCTCGATGACCGTCCGGCTCAGTTCGTCGACCCGGTCGTGGCGGTAGCGGATGGCGATGTCGTCTTCTTCAAAGTCGTCGCCGTAGATCGCCTCGAACTGGTCTTCGTGCCGGTCGAGGACGCGCTCGAAGATGTCATATTTCGACATGTGGATCCGGTCGCCGACTGCGAAATCGAGGATGATGTGGTTTGCCGCGGCAGGAGGCCCAGAGTCCTCCGCCGGCGTGGCCGGAGGCAGAAACCGGAAAACGTCGTCGCCCGCGCCACCCGTCAGGATGGTCGCGTGCCGCGTGCTCGCGGTGATGTGATCGTTTCCGCTTCCGCCCATGGCGGCCTCGAAGGACGCAAGGGTATCGTTTCCGATTTCGAGGCCGGACGCGCAACCGTCGTCGAGGTCGATGGTCACACCGGATGCCGTGCGGGAATAGTCGATCGTGTCGTGCCCGTCGCCGCCATCATGGACGTCGTCGTCCCCATCGGATGCGGCCACGACCCGGTCGTCGCCGTCACCACCCAAATTGGTGTCGCGGCCGGCGCCGTCGATCAGAAGATCGTCGCCGTTGCCGCCGTAAAGGCGGTCGTCCCCGTCACCCCCGTCGAGAATGTCGGCGTCGGCGCCGCCGAACAGCATGTCGTCTCCTGCCTCGCCGAAGAGCGTGTCGTTCCCCGCATCCCCGTATAGCCGGTCGTTTCCGGCCCCGCCGGAAATCGTGTCGTTGCCCGCACCGCCGAAGACGATATCGTCGCCGTTGCCGGCAAAGACGATGTCGTCGCCGTCCCCCGCGGCGATATGATCGTCACCGTTCCCAGCGGCAACGACGTCGTTACCGCCTCGTGCATCGATGTTGTCGTCCCCGGCCCCGCCGGCGATATCGTCGCCGCAGGCCGTGCCGAGGATCAGGTCATCGCCGTCCGATCCCTCGATGACGTTTCGCCGGACGTTGAAATAGGCAACCTGCTCGACGAAGAAGTCGCCGTCCGTGATCTGGTAGCTGAGCGTCACCGGCCCTTCGAGCTTCGGCACGCCCTGGAACAGCCAATATCCGTTTGTCGGCACCAGCGTGCCGTGGGAAACTGTCAGGTTGCGAATGGAAAGCACGTCGCCATCCGGATCGTAGGCGTTGCGCAGCAGATCGGACAGGGCGATGACCAGCGCTGCGCAGCCCGTGACATCCAGCAGATAGACCGGCCCCGTGACGCGCGGCGCGCGGTTGGACCGGTCCGTTTCGCCGTTCTCGTCGGGAGCTTCGGGTGCCGGTTCGTCGTCGTGCGACCCTGCGGAACTGGCATCGGAAATGGCGGGTCGGCTCTTGCCGCCCACGGGATTGCTTGCCGTCGCAGGCGCGTGGAAGAGCAATCCGGGAAACGCATTGTCGTTGGCAGCAAGGGACCCGAAGCCGAACGATTTCGCGCCGACCCATCCTTTGACGTCGATGTCGAGCGTGATGCCGGCCTGCAGGGTCTCCGGCCGGACAAGGTCCGTCAGGAAGCGCTCGTCGGCCGGCTGGTCGCTTTCCTGCGGATAGTCGTCCGGGGACGAGAGCTCGTGATCGACAGGCAAAACGAGATCCTGCAGGGCACCCGCGCCCGTGGACGGCCCCTCGTCTTCCTTGTCGGTGTTCTCCTCTGCCTTCCCCTCCTCTGCCGGCCGGGCGTTGCTCTCGAAGAAGGAGCGCAGATAGAGGACCAGCCCCGCCAGCATCAGGCCCAGCGCAAAGGGCGTCCTGGATTTCAGCTCCGCGCCCTTCAAAGCATAGCGCTTGGACGGATCGGGCTCGGTGGGGGCCTGCTTCGTTGCCTTGATATCGATGATCATGTCAAAACCCGCGCAGCAAGGCCTGCGCGCTCCATTCTCATGTGGCTGGCGGAAGCCGCGGCCGCTGCGGGCGGCGTTGCCTGAATGACGGCGCCGAGCACGTCTTCCTTCGGCCCGAAGGCTGTCATCTTCCCGTTCTGGACCACCGCGACCATATCGACCGCGGCAAGTGCGCTCGGTCGGTGCGCGATGACGACGACAATGCCGCCGCGCGATTTCACACCCTCGATGGCGGCGGTGAGAGCCGTCTCGCCCTCGCTGTCGAGGTTGGAGTTCGGCTCGTCGAGCACGACGAGGAAGGGATCGCCGTAAAGGGCGCGGGCAAGGCCGATGCGCTGGCGCTGGCCGCCGGAAAGCGACACGCCGAGCGGCCCCAACTCCGTCTTGTAGCCATCGGGCAGGCGCACGATCATGGGATGGACCCCCGCCGCCGCGGCCGCCTTGACGATGGCCCGCGCTTCTGCGGCCGCGTCGAGACGGGCAATGTTCTCCTCGATGGTGGCGTCGAGCAGCGAGACCTCCTGCGGCAGATAGCCGATATAGGAGCCGAGCCGGGCGTCTTCCCATTGGGTCAGCTCGGCATCGTCCAGCCGCACGCAGCCGCGCAGTGTCGGCCATATCCCGGTCAAGGCACGTGCGAGGGTCGTCTTGCCGCCGCCGCTCGAGCCGATGACACCAAGGGCCTGACCGGCCCTGAGCTCGAAGCTGACGTCGCTCAGCAGGACGCGGCCCGAACCCGGTGCGGCGACCGTGAGGCCCTCGACCTTCAGCGAACGCTCCGGTGCGGGCAAGTCCATCGGTTCGGGCGCGGACTGGAGGGCCACGACCGTTTCGCGCAGCCGCTGGAAGGCCGCCCGTGCTGCAACGACGCTCTTCCAGTTGCCGATGGCAAGATCGATCGGCGCCAGCGCCCGCGCCGAGGCGACGGAGGCGGCGATGATGGCGCCGGCGGAAAGTTGCCCCTGGATCGTCAGGTATGCGCCCAGCCCCAGCACCGCCGATTGCAGGATCATCCGCACGACGCGCGAAATCGCGCCGAACGTGCCGGTGATGTCGTTGGCACGCGTCTGGAGATGCAGGTGATCCTCATTGGCGCGGTCGAACCGGTCGACGGCCCGGCGGGCAAAGCCCATCGCCTTCAGGATATCGGCGTTGCGGGCATTGGAATCGGCAATCGCGTTGCGGGTCACGACAGCCGTATGGGTGGCGCCCGCCAGCCGCCTGGTCATCAGTTCCGTAGCGATGGTCAGGAGCGTCAGCACCACCGCCCCGCCGAGGGCGAGCGCGCCGAGCAGCGGGTGGAGGATATAGACGAAGGCGAGGAAAAGCGGCATCCACGGCAAGTCGAACAGGGCGATCGGGCCCTGGCTGCCGAGAAAGCTGCGAACCGTGTCGACGTCACGCCCGCGTTCAAGCGATTCCGCCGTCGAGAAGCCGAAGCGCGGCATGTCGACGGCGACCCGATGCGCCAGCGGCGCGATCTTCCGGTCGAGGCGCGCACCGATCCGCACAAGAATCTGCGTACGCAGGATATCGAAGAGGCCCTGGAAGACATAGAGTCCGACCGCCAGGATCGAGATGGCGAGCAGCGTCGGGATGCTCGCGCTCGTCAACGCGCGATCATAGATCTGGAGCATGTAGAAGGCGCCCGTCAGCGCCAGGATGTTGATGATGCCGGACATGACGAAAAGGAAGAGGCCGACGGTGCGGAAGCCACCGGTCAGCTTTTCCGCATTCTTCCGTCTGGCTGCGGACATCGGTTCTTTGGAACGCATGACTGTCACCCTTTGAACTGGATTTCGCCTGCCGGAGGCGCCTCATGCGCCTCCGGTCCCCTGTGTGTCAGAGATCAAAATCGCTGGTCGACAGGTTGTGCGAGCCCTTGATCGAGAGCTTGAAGTCCGCCGTGTCGCCGCCGGACGTGTTACCCTCGACGACGGTGTAGTCGATGCCTTCCCGGTTCTCGTGGGTGACGAGGAGTTCGCCGCTCGCACCGGTAAAGGCGCCGGAAACCAGCGTGAAGGCCTGGTTGCCGGAAACGCTCCAGTCGGCGTCCATTCCGCTGAGGTCCAGCCTGTCTCCGGGCTGGAAGCCCATGATGGTGTCGCCATGCGCGTCGCCTGCCGACAGGAACCGGAAGGTATCGTTGCCTGCGTTCCCGTCCATCACGTTCACGGCGGCGCTTGCCGTGATGACGTCGTTGCCCGATCCGGTGACAATGTTCTCGATATCCCAGATCGTATCGGAGCCGGACTGGGTGCTGACCACGCTGCCGCGGCCGTTAAAGCCGGTGCCGAGATCGGCCGTGATGTTCGCATTGATGGTGGACATGTCGAGCGTGTCGTTGCCGGTGCCGCCGGTCATGTGATCGCCGTAGTAGACGTCGTCACCGTCGTCCGCCGCCGCCACGAAGACATCGTTGCCATCGCCACCGTAAGCCGTGTCGTTGCCGAGGCCCCCGTCAAGCCGGTCGTCGCCGGCTTCGCCGAAGAGGCGGTCGTTGCCGGCATCGCCATAGATTGTGTCGTTGCCGCTGCCGCCGAGCACATTGTCTGCGCCGTCGTCGGCAAAGATCACGTCCCGTGCGTTTCCGCCGATGATGGCCTCGCCGTTCGCGGTGCCGATCAGGACGCCGGAGGCATCGTTGTCGTCCTGCGGTCCAACGGCCGGATCGTCATCGTGACCCTCATCACCGTCAGCGTCCGTCACGGCGCCATTGTCGTTATCGTCGTCATTGTCCTGTTCGTTCTGGTTACCGGATGCCGGCGGGATGGAATCGCCCGGCACGGTCCCCTCGTCTTCCGAGACGAACTGCGGCAGGCCGCCACTGCTGAAGAAGGTCAGCGAGTACCCGTCGCCCACGAGCGTGGTGGAGCCGTTGACGTTCCGGACCATGTCGTAGTCGTCGATGGTCGTTTCGTTCGGCAGCTCCACGACATCCTGCGGCCGCAGCGTGCCGATGATCGTGTCGTTGCCGCCCTTGGTCTTGAAGACGACGCGGTGTGCCGAGACAAGCTGCGAGATGTCGACCGTATCGTCGCCCTCCGAGCCGAGGATTGTGATCGTGTTCAGCCGCAGACTGGTCTCCTCGCCCTGCTCGGCGAAGTCGCCGATCAGTTCAAAGCGGTCGCCGCCGGCAGTACCTGCCCCGCTCGCAGGGCTGCCGTTGATGACGATCTCCTCGATCTCCGACAATTCGGCGATGACCTGTGGAGCGCCCTCGACGCCGTCCACCACGACCGAGCGGGTCACCACGATTTCCGTGCCGCCGCCGCGAAGCGCGAGGCCCGGAATGACGGTCTCGGCGTCCTCGGCGGGATAGAAGCGGAAGATTTCGTAGGAATCGTCACCGGTGATGACGAAGGTATCGCCGGCAATGCCTTCCGAGCCGCCATCGATCACGTCCCAACCGCCATTCGGCGCCTGCCAGTCGATGTTGTCGTCGCCGCTGTCACCGAAGAGGAAATCATCCCCTGCGCCGCCGTCGATGACGTCGTTGCCCGCCCCGCCGCTGATCGTGTCGCTGCCGCCATTCCCGAAAAGGAAATCAGCGCCCGCGGTCCCGTCGAGCGTATCGTCCCCGTCACTTCCGGAACTGATATTGTCCCCGGCAAGGATGAAATCCGAGCGGTCGACCATATTGTTGCCCGTCCCCGAAACGCCGTTGAGCGTGATCGAACCGCCGTCGGTGATCGCGATGTGGGTCGTCGTGCCGTTGGAGGTGATGTGAACGTTCTCGTCGAAGTCCGCCTCTGTGATGCCGAGGCCGCTGAGGTCGATCTTGTCCTGGCCGCCGCCGGCATTGGCGTCGAAGCTGGAGACGACGTCGTCGCCGAAATCCAGTTCGTCATAAACCAGCCTGTTGAAACCGGCGCCGAGATTGATCGTGTCATTGCCGGCACCGCCGTTGACGGCGTCGTCGCCGTTGCCGGCATTGATGACGTCGTCACCGGCCCCGCCATGGAGGAAGTCGTCCCCCTCGCCGCCGATCAGCCGGTCATTGCCGGCCTCTCCGTAGAGGCTGTCATCGCCGCCGCCGCCGGTGATGACGTTGTTGAGCTGGTTGCCGGCCCCGGTGAAGGCACCGGTTCCCGTATAGGTCAGGTGCTCGACGTTTGCATCGAGGATGTAGCTTGCCACCGTCGTCTGGACGGTGTCCGTTCCGCCATTCTCCAGCTCCACAACCGTGTCGCCGATGTCGTCGACGATATAGGTGTCTCCGCCTGTGCCGCCGACCAGCAGATCGGCGCCAGCGCCGCCGTTGAGCGTATCGGCACCGTTGTTGCCGAACAGCATGTCGTCGCCGGTATTGCCGAGAAGCGTCGTCGCCTGGGAACTGCCCAGATCAACAAGGATGGTATCGACGTCGGGTGCTGCTTCCAGCGTGGAGCCCGTTCCCGTGTGCAGCGTGTAGCTACCGCGCATGAGCTCGTCGCCCTCGTCGTCGGCGAGATAGAGCTCGTAGCCGTGATAGCTGCCGCCATCGAAGGTAATCGTCTCGACGGCGCTTTCGGCCCCGTTGAACTGGCCGGCCACGCGGATCGTCTGTCCGTTGAGCGCGATGACGAGATCGCCATTGGCGGCCCGGCTGAAGTTGAGGGCGGAAAGCGCCTCCCCGTTGGTGGCCACGCTGATCCGGTCGTTGCCGGACGTGTCCTCGATGCGGTCCGTACCGTCATTGAGGCCGAAGACGTAGATGTCGTCGCCATCGCCGCCGCGCAGCGTGTCATTGCCGGCCCCGCCGATCAGCACGTCGTTGCCTGAAAAGCCGTTGAGCGTATCGTTGCCCGCAAAGCCCATTAGGACGTCGTGGGTGAGGCCGGTGCCGGCGACGTCGCCGTTCAGCGTCTCGTTGGCGGCGGTGCCGGAGATGACATTCATCGTCAGGTCGGTGAAGTCAAGCCGCTCGATGTTGCGCACCGTGTCGCGGCCATCGAGAACGGGTCGCTCGGTCAGGCCTTCGATGTTTTCGGCAAGGGGATCGGTCTCGTCGGTGGCCGGTGGCGCGTGGTCAACATAGAGGCTGCCGTCGGTGTTCACGCCGAAGCCGTAGTGCTCGCGAATGCCCGTATAGACCGCCGTATCGATATCGCCCGCGACATTGCCGTCGACGATCTCGCGCACGATGGACAGCTGGCCCGGATTGAGCACGCCGGCCAGCATCAGCGCGTCAAGGGACCGTCCGCCGAACTGCGCGGTTGCTCCTGCGCGCACGGCGCCCTTCACCACATCGCTCTCAAGGTAGACGTTCTTCGTCATCCCGTCGGCCGAATAGGTCTCGCCGTCCACGACGATCCGGATGCGCACGTTGAGCCATTTGTCGCCGTCGATGACGTCGGCGCCGGCAAGGCCCTTGATGCGGTCGCTGCCGCCGCCGCCAAGCAGGATGTCGGAGGCGTCCGCCGTTTCGAGGACAATGGTCTCCGCGACGCCGTCATTGCCAATCTCGACATAGCGCTGGCGATGGGCGACCAGCGCATCCAGCCCGTCGATGAGCGCGACATTGCGTTCCAGAAGAGCGTTCGAGTAGGAATAGAGGGGCGAATCCGGGCCGGGAATTGCCGCCGTGCCGGTCGCCTCGACCCGGGTGTTGACCGGCACCACGCGGCCCGTCAGCACGTCATCGAATTGCCAGCCGGAAAGCCCCTCCACCAGATCGAAGCGGTCCCGCAGGATGAAGGCTTCCTGGTTGGCGAAGATGGGGATGCCGAGATCGGAATTCGCCGCCACGGGATCGTCCTTGTGGATTGCCCAGTCAAAGCCCGACATGCCGTTGCTGCGCTGGATGCCGACGCCCTGGAACAGGATGTCGTCGCCGGCCTCGGCGTCATAGTCCGTATCGCCGTTCTGACCGTTCAGCACGTCGTTACCGACGATCGTGGAATTGAACATCAGCTCCGAGTTCTCGCCCGCCAGTGTATCGAAGCGGCCGCCGCCCTCCAGCCAGTCGTCACCGGCCTCGCCGAGCAGGAAGTCCATGCCGTCGCCGCCGAGGATGAAGTCGTTGTCGATGCCGCCCATGACAGTCTTGCCGTCGGGGCCGGCGATCAGGAAGTCGTTGCCCTCGTTGCCGAAGACCAGCGAAAGGCCACTGCCGCCATGAATGACGTCATTGCCCTCCTCGCCGTGGAGGAAGTCCATCGCGCCGATATCGGTGCCGGCATTGGTGATGATATCGTCGCCCGAACCACCGTGGATATGGTCCACGCCGTAGCCGCCTTCGAGGCGATCGTTGCCGGCCCCGCCCCAGATCGTGTCATCGCCTTCGCCGGTGATGATGTGGTCGTCGCCATCGGTGCCCTGGACGACGACGTGATCGCCGCCGTTGTAGCGCAGGTACTCGGCAACGCCGTCGCCGTTGGCATCGCGGCGCTCGACCAATGGAGACAGGGCCTGGAGATAGGGATTGTCCTGGACGGGATCGTTCTCGCCCGTCATAGCCTGTTGCCTTGCCAAGTCGAGATAGAGGACCCTGTCCGGACGCGAGAAGAAATCGCCCGGGATCGCGCTGCCCGTTTCGCCAAGGTCGGTCGTGCGCAGGGCCATCTTGGACAGCGAGTTGCCTTCGAGCTCGGAGAGGAGGTTGAGCCCCTGGACGCGCGAGAGATAGTAAAAGCGGTCACCGTCCTGCAGGTTTTCCATCTGCAGCTCGAAGATGAAGGAGAAGGTGGAACCGAGCATGCCGCCGAAATCCATCTTCTTCTCGGCAAGGCCGCCCACCCACAGGTCGACATTGGAAAGGCCGCCGAGTCCGTCGGCATAATCCCCCGTGCCGGAAAGGAAGGCCGCGCGGTCGGCGGGCGGCGGGATCTCGCGGTTCCCGAGGTTTTCGTCCCAGACCGTCTCTGCCGTGCCGAACACGATGGCCATTGCCGCGGCGCGCTTGCCGTCCACCGTGGTCTCGTTGGTGATCGTCGCATGTGTGCCGTAGGCGGCGATGAAGTTGACGATGGAGGCCGGGTTCTTGAGGTTGAGCGCGAAGTCGGTCCAGTTTGCATAAGGAGCGAGCTGGCTGTCGCCGTGCGCCATTGCCTGGAACTGGGCGCGCGCCTCGTTGAGGGTCGGCATGCCGGTGTCGCGGCCGCGTGCGATGTTGATCGTCGCAAGGTCGAGCGGGATGCCGAGCAACTGGTTGCGCAGGGTGTTCGTGACGAACTCGTCGATCTCGTTGCCGACCTGTGCGCTCATCCCGCGGATGATCGCACCGGCCGCCGCGGCATGGGTCAGGCTCCCGCCTTCGTCATAAGCGATGGGATTGAGGAAGGCCTCGAACAGCGACATGTGGTTCGCCGAACCGTCGGCGGCGACACGGTCGACATTCTCGTTGAGCATCGAATGGCCGAAGCGGTAGACCACATTGGCGAACTCGGAGAAGATCGCCGGATTGATGTCGGGATCCGGCTCGAACAGGAAGGCGTCGACGTCCGGCTGCATCTTGCGGGCGAATTCCTCGAAGACGAGGTGCTGGTATTCCATTTCGGTGACGAAGCGGGCCGTCTGGAAGAGACGTTCGCCGTCCCAAACGAGATCGTCACGATTGGCCGGAACGGCAGTGACATCGACCAGCAGCCACTCATTGAGGAACGCGAAATCGCCGTTCGCTGCTGCCTCGAGTGCGACCTGCTTGGTCTCCTCGACCATGCGGTTGTGCTCGCCGTGGAAGATGTGGTGGATGGTCGTCAGGCCGATATTCTCGTTACCGCGCCCGTCGCCAGTGATGTAGTGCGCGTCTAGCAGCTCGTCGTCATAGGTGCCGCCCACGGGAACCGATCGGACATTGTCGATCAGCACCTGCTGGCCGGAGCCACCTGCGTGGTGGATCTCGAGCCTCAATTCCGCACCATCAAGGGACACATTGATGGGGCCCGTGTTGAGCGTCACCGTGGCCCAGCCACCATCGGTCGGCGCGGTGAGAGCCACCGACGTTAGAACCGTTCCCGTGCTTGTGACCAGACGCGCTTGTCCACCGCCGAAGCCCATGTCGCCCCGGTCGCCGACGTCAAATGCCAGGGCGTATGTCCTTCCGGCCTCGAGCGTAATGCCCGTGCTGCCCGCCAAAATCGCACCGCTGTCAAGGAAGACAACATTTCCACCGCCATTATCCGCGATGACCGCCGCGGTGGGCCGGAAAATGCCGCCGAACCCGCCATTGAGGTCCCATCCCTCCGGCGCGATCTGCGCCCAATTGCCCTTTGTCTCGTCCATATTGACATTGGAGCCAGCATCGAGGGAGTCCGCCTCGAAATCGCCGTTGATAACAGACGTGGGGCCGGTGCCGAGATCGGCATCGGTGTCGGCTACGAGGATATTGCCACGGCTGTCGACCTGGACGGCGGCGTGCGCGATGTCGTCAAGGAACGCATGGCCAGTGCGGGCGCTCGAAACCGTGTCTCCTGCTTCGATCGTAATGGTGGACGAGCCGCTCCCCCGCACTGTGGTGCCTGCAGGCAATTCGATTGCTGACGGATTGACCGGATTCGCGAGGTTGCCCTCGACGAGAATCGGGTCTCCGTCCGGGGTGAACGCTGCCACGATCTGAGGGAAGCCATTGGCGCCGGGAATGAAATTGCCGTACTCGTCAGCCACGATGAGCGGAATATTGGTGACATCCGCGTCTGTCAGTTCGATGCCGAGCACGTCTCGCGCCTGCGCTTTGACATCGGCCCAGGTGGCCAGACCGCCGCGTGCGCCTTCGAGCAGGAGACCGGTGGCCACCGGTGTGCCGTCGGGGGCCGCCTTGTATTGACGCATGAAGACCTGTTTGGAGGCATGCGAGCCATAGGTCTGGTTCTGGTCCACCCACGGCGTCGTCGTGTTGCGCGCGCCATCGCCGGTGGTCGCGCGGGTCAGGACCATGAAATTGGTGTGCGGGCTATCGGGATTGTAGAGCGGATCGTCCGTCAAGAGCGGAATATAGACCACGCCGTTGCCGCCCTTGGCCACGAGATCGAGGCCATGGTCGAAGAACTGACCGAACAGGGTGAACAGGGCGCTGAAGGACGCGGAGTCGCCGATATCGGGCGACACGTTGGGCAGGAAGACCGTCGGCCCGTCCATCTCGATGCCGTTCTCAACGAGAAGCGCGTCGAGATGCGCCTTTGCCGGCGCATAGGCCTCGGAATTCGTCGACAGTTCCTTGACGATGGTGTGGGCCGCGCGGATCGCCTGCAGAGCTTCGACCTGTGCCTGCCCGACGACGCCGGCATGTTCGAGCGCCGCAACGATGGCCGCCGGATTGTCAAGCGTCTGGTCGACGATGAGATTGGAGATCAAACGGGGTTGCGTATCGGCGACGTCCCCGGGCTGTCCATAGTCCTTGTTGGATGTGTAGGAGAAGGTGCCTGTCCCCTGGGTAAACTGGGGATCGGTCAGGGAGAGGAACTGCTGGTCGGCCGAGCCCCAGTGCTCCCGGCCAGGGACGAGATTGTTGTAGCTGCCGTCGACGGTTCGCAGACCGTAGGGCAACAGATGGATCTGCGCGGAGGCGGGAGAGTTGGGATCCACGCCTCCGGCCTCTGCCACGAGCGTATAGAGATCCTCGCCGGCAGCATGCCTTTCGGCAATCTTGATCTGCTTCAAGATGTACTGCAGGTCGTGCTTGACGATGTTGACCATGATCATTCTCCCCCTGATAGCGTTTCCTGACGCTTTTCCTGTGCCAGCGGCGCGCGGCATTGCGCGCACATGGTGGACATTGCGGAGGAATGATGCGCCCGACCGGAGCCTACGCGCCACGGCGGATAGTCTGACAAGTTGCTTCCCCGAAAGGGCAATCGGGCCCGATCGCAAGGCGGGGCGATCCTGGACTTTGGTCCAAGCAGATGATTGGACCATCGGCAGTAGCCGGCAAAGGGGTTCCGTGATCGTCTGGGTGCAGAGGCAAAGGAGCATCTTGGACGCATGGTTGAAGCAGCAGCCACTTCGCCACGCTTTCTCCGGGCGCGCGGCTTTGGAAGCCTCAGCCAGTCGATACAGTTTGCGCTCTCCGGCGGCCTCGTCATGCTGGCGGCGATGTTCCTGGCGGGTGTCGTCATCTCCGGAATCGTCACCCGGGCGGCGGTGGAAAGCACGGCGACAAGTTCGGCCCTTTTCCTTGATAGCCTCCTGTCGCCGCTCGTCCAGGAACTCGCGCATCGCGACCTCCTCGGCGCACAGGCCATCGCCCGGCTCGACGATACGTTGAAGAACGGTGCCTTCGCCGACCGCTTCGCCCATGTCGATATCTGGCGGAATGACGGGCTTGTCGCCTATTCGACGACATCCGGCCTGATCGGAGGCCGGTTCCCGCTGCCCGAAGGCGCCGCCATGGCCTTCGACGGCGAGGTCTCGGCGCGATACACCGACCTTGCGGCCAGCGAACATGTCGCGCGCGCCTGGACGACGAAATACCTGGAGATCTACGTCCCTCTGCGCGAACACAGGTCCGGCCGCATCATCGCTGTCGTCGAAATCCACGAACTGACGCACCCGCTCCAGACCAAGCTGCGGCGGGTGCGCACACACACATGGCTTGTCGTTATCGGGGCGGCCCTGTCCATCGCTACGGCATTGACGGCCGTCGTCTATCGCAACAGCCGGCTGATCGGGCAGCAGCAGATTGCTCTTCAGAACCGTCTTGCCGAGATCGAGCGCGTCTCCAACCAGAACAGCGAGTTGCGCATGAAGGTCCAGCGGGCCTCGGGCCGGCTCGTGGAGATGAACGAAAGCTATCTGCGCAATGTCGGCGCCGAACTGCATGACGGGCCGGTCCAGCTCATCGGTCTTTCCGCCCTCAAGATCGAGCAGGTCCGGCGTGCACCGAACCGGAGCGGACGAGAGACGATCCTGTCGGCGATCGAAGGTCTTCTCGGCGATGCCTTGCGCGACATGCGCGTGATCGCGCGGGGCTTGATGCTGCCGGAAATCCAGCAGCTTTCCCTATGCGAAATTGTCAGAAGCGTGGCGCGCGTGCACGAGCAGAGAACCGGCACCAGCGTCCACGTGATCTGCGAGGGCGTACGGCTCGAGGCCTCCCAGGCGTTGCGTCTGTGCGCCTATCGTTTCGTGCAGGAAGGCCTCAACAACGCGTACCGCCATGCCGGCGGGCATGGGCAGACCGTCGCGTGCCGGCAGGACGGCGACCTCGTCGTCCTGCGCGTCAGCGACGACGGTCCAGGTGCGGGCGATCGCGCGGAGCGGCCCAACGGCAGCCTCGGCCTGCTCGGCCTGCGCGAGCGCGTGGAGAGCCTTGGGGGCGCCTTTTCCGTGCGCCACGGCCCCCAGGGCACCGTCATCGAAATGACCGCGATCCTGACCGGGGGGGAGGAAGCATGACCGCGCCAATCAGGATCATCGTGGTCGACGATCACCCGCTCTTCAGAGCGGGTGTCACGCAATCGCTCGCCCTCGACCCGTCGATCACGGTCGTGGCGGAAGGCAATTCAGGCAGCCAGGCCCTCGAGCTGGTCGAGCGGCACGCGCCCGACGTCATCCTGCTCGACATCTCCATGCCCGGCAACGGCATCGAGGCGGCCGCAGCGATCACGGCGACACAAAGGCCGCCGCGCATCCTGATGCTGACCGGCTCGGACGACGGCCATGACGTGATGCGGGCGATCGAGGCCGGGGCGGCGGGTTATGTCCTGAAGGGCATCGGCGCGAACGACCTGATCGCTGCCGTCAAAAGCATCGCCGACGGCGAATCCTTTGTATCGCCCAGCCTCAGTCTCGGTCTTCTCACCCGGTTGAGCGGCAAGGCGGAAACGGCGCCCCTCGCCCGCCTGACCCCTCAGGAACTCCGCATCCTCGAGCTTGTGGCGCGGGGGCACAGCAATCGTGAGATCGGCGGCAAGCTCGCGGTCCATGAGAAAACAGTCAAGTTCCATGTGACCAACATTCTGAGGAAACTGGGTGTCCGCAACCGCGTCGAGGCCGCACTTCTGCTGAAGGAGAGCCAGTAGGCGCAGTCCAGCCCGTCCGTCAAAGATCCTGTGGGGCTATGAACTGGAAGTAGGCCCACACGAGTGCGATCACGACGACCACGACGAGCCAGAGCAGTCCCTTTTTCGGACCGGGTGCGAGAGGCTTCTTTTCCGGCTTCGGTTTCCGTCGTTCAAACTTCAGGACGTTGTCGTCGCTCAAGGCATCCTCCATGACATGCGATCCCCCACATGGCTTGGCGGCCATCCTAGCCGATCGGCAAGCATGTGGGGGAGAAAAAAAGGGGGGCCGAGGCACCGATATTGGCGACGGAAGCCGAAACGTCCCGCGCTCTCGCCAAGGCGGCCAGGCGAGGAGCAGGTGACACATCGCCGCCACTACATTCACTCTCCGAGCCTCCTGCCCGAGGAAATCGCGCAGGGATACATGCGTCACATCCCCATCGGCTCGAAGAGGACAGGATCGAGGAAGCCGTCAAGGCTGCTTGTGGACCAAACCTCAATCTCCCAGCACGCCGTTTCTTGAATAACAGACGCGCATCTCGGCTTGCCCGCTAGCGGTGATGAAATCGTACCTATCTACCAAACACCGATACGATTATATGGAAACTCAGAGTGCCGGGACCGAGGCTTGTCAGCCTGGCTTGTGGGCAGTCGAGGGTGTTGATTGAGGCTCGTCCTCGAAATCGTGATCTGGATCGATATCCAGTGTCGGCGGCTTC
>Ga0222423_1000713_pt1 | contig 19327 bp, 20 predicted proteins | sample 3A0metagenome_FD_182472 | JGI IMG/M metagenome (GOLD analysis project Ga0222423, IMG submission 182472) | Enriched microbial communities from leaf-cutter ant dump, University of Wisconsin, Madison, United States - 3A0 (version 2) | ecosystem: Environmental > Terrestrial > Nest > Insects nest >...
CGGTGTGTCGACCGTGAACATCAGCGTGTCGAACCCGGCCGCGGCGGCCCGTCGGGTGAGCGCGTAGGAGATCTCCCGATCGCGCATCACGTAGAGCTGGAACCAGTTGCGCCCGTGCGGGTTGGCGGCACGCACGTCCTCGATCGACGTGGTCCCCAGCGTCGAGAGCGTGAACGGGATCCCCGCCGCACCGGCCGCCGACGCGCCGGCGATCTCGCCCTCGGTCTGCATGAGCCGCGTGAAGCCCGTCGGCGCGATGCCGAACGGGAGTGCGGAGGACCCGCCCAGGATCTGCACCGACGTGTCGACGTCCGGCGCAGGCCGCAGGATGCCGGGGTGCAGCTCGATGTCGCGGAACGCCTGGCGGGCTCGCGCCAGGGAGATCTCTGCCTCCGCGGCGCCGTCGGTGTAGTCGAACGCCGCGCGCGGGGTGCGCCGCTTCGCGATCAGCCGCAGGTCGGCGATCGTCAGCGCCGCGTCCAGCCGCCGACGACGGCCGTCGAGCTGGGGTTTCTTGAACCGGACGAGCTCGAACAGCTCGGTCGGGTTGGGCAGCTGACGCTGGACCATCGGCGTCGGGTCCTTCCTCGGAGGCGGCTCCCCCATCATGCCCGGCGGCCGCCTCACCCGCCGGTGCGGTCCGTCGTCCGGCCGAGCAGGAGCCCACGGTCCGTCGCGACGAGCGCGTACCCCACCGCGCCGGCGCGGCCGTGCAGGACGAAGAGCGTCCGACGCTCGTCCCGGTCGACCAGCTCCCACCAGCCCGTGTCGGCGATGTGCTTGGTGTCGTCGCTGAAGGTCAGGTGGTCGAGGTCGTGGTCCGGGACCGCGATCGCGAGCCGCGGGTGCCCGACCTCGGTCGGCAGACCACGGGGCACCGCCCACGAGCGCAGGACGCCGCCCTCCTCCAGGCGCAGGTCGTAGTGCGGCCTCGGCACCCGATGGTCGTGCAGCACGAACGCCGGGTGCGTCGACGTCATCACGCCTCCGCGGTGTGATCAGGACACACGGGATGCTCCCCTCGGATCCGACGGCTCCTTCACCGTAGGCCCGGGGGGTTCGCCCGGTCCACCGACAGCAGAGGCCGTCTCCCCGAGCGGGAAAACGGCCTCTGACCTGCGTCTTTCGGTGGAGCTGAGGGGACTCGAACCCCTGACCCCCTGCATGCCATGCAGGTGCGCTACCAGCTGCGCCACAGCCCCGCGACCCACCGGAGCGGGCCACCACACCCTTGCGGGCGCTCGGAGAGTTTAGGCCGATCCCGGCCTCAAAAGCCAATCGGGCTCAGCCGGGGTCCCTGGTCTGCTCGTCGGCATCGGAGTCGTGGGCCTTGTCGGGTCCGGCGTTCCAGTCCGACGAGGCGTCCGTGGGGCCCAGGTTGTAGCCCGTCAGGCGCCATGGCGCCTGGTCGGCGGCCGACGACGACACGAGCTCGGCCCAGTGCGCGTTGTGCATGCCGGCGATCCCTCGCCAGTCTGCGGGCATGCCGAGCAGGGCCCCGACCGCGGAACTGATCGCAGCGCCGTGGGAGACGACGACGAGCGTGTCGTCACGTCCCAGGCCCGCCGCGAGCTCGTTGATGGCCCCCGCGGTCCGCTCGGCAACCACGGCTCGCGACTCGGCTCCGACGCGCGCCGGCTCGCCGCCCGCCCGCCACACCGCGAATTCCTGCGGCCAACGGGCCTCGATCTCGTCGCCCGTCAGGCCCTCCCAGTCGCCGAAGGCGCGCTCCCGCACGCGCACGTCGGTCTCCAGCTCGACATCCGCGGCGCGAGCCAGGTACTGGGCCGTCTGGGCCGCGCGGCTCAGGTCGGAGCTGACGATCCGCGTGGGCTCGTGCCGCTCGAGCATGCGCGACGCCGCGGTGCGGGCCTGCCATCGGCCGATGTCGTCGAGCGGGATGTCGACCTGCCCCTGCAGCCGGGCCTCCGCGTTGTAGGCGGTGCGCCCGTGACGCCACAGCAGCAGACGACGGGCCGTCACGCGGTGACGTCCGTGTCGTCGTCCGACGCCTCGCCCGGCCGTGCGTCCTGCGGGAGGTCGATCACGGGACAGTCCTTCCAGAGCCGCTCGAGGGCGTAGTAGACGCGGTCCTCCGCGTGCTGGACGTGCACGACGACGTCGCCGAAGTCGACGAGCACCCAGCGGCCGGCCGACTTGCCCTCGCGGCGCACGGGCTTGGCGCCCAGGTGGAACAGCGCCTCCTCGACCGCGTCGACGATGGCGCCGACCTGACGCTCGTTGCTGCCCGACGCGATGAGGAAGACGTCGGTGAGCACCAGCTGCTCGCTCACGTCGAGCGCGATGATCTCCTCGGCCTTGCGGTCGGCGGCCGCGCGGGCGGCGGCGACGGCGAGCTCGATGGCTCTCTCGGTGGCGGGCACGGTTCTCCTCGGGCTCGTTCAGGTGGACTTGCTGGTGGTACCTGCTCGGACCGGTCCAGGCAGGCGGACCGGTCAGGTGGTGTGCACGACCGCGGCGACCGACGCGGACGCCGACGTGGCCGCCGTGCCCTTGTCGTCCTTGTCGCCGCGACCGTTCACGACGAGCAGCATGATGAGGAAGCCGAGCACGAACGCCACCAGCGCGAGTACCAGCAGGTGCAGCCACGTGTACGGGTGCCGCGGTCGCTGCTCCTCCAGGTCGAGGTCGTCGTCCTCGTCGGCGCCCGTCGGGCCGAACGCGCCCCCGGGGCCGACCGGGTCCGGCGCAGCCTGCGGCGAGCGGGCGACGGGACGCTCGTCCGGCTGCGCGGTCCACCCGATCCCGGGTGAGGCGGCCGCGGGCTGGCCGGGCGCTCCTTGGGTCGGCGACGGCCACGCGGGCGTGAGCACGGCGTCGTCGGCGTCGGCCGGTGCGTGGGTACCCGGCGCAGCGGCGGCAGCCGCGGATCCCGCGCCGGCACCGGCCGCTGAACCGGCTCCCGCGGCCGCGGGCCAGCCGGTCGCCGGCGCGCCCGCCACCGTCTGTGCGGACGGCTGACCGCCGGGGTGCGTGGTCGCCTGGCCGGCGACGGTCGGGGACCACGCGGATGCGGTGCCCGGCGCCGGGGCAGGTGCAGGCGACGGACGCGACGGGGACCACGCCTGCGGCGCCTGCCCGGCTGGAGCCTGGGTCGCGGTCTGTGACGCGGGCTGCGCCGTGGTCGGTGACGCGTGGGGCCAGGCAGGCTGGCCCGGCTGCGCCTGCGGCTGGCCCGGCTGCTGCTGACCGAACTGGGGCGAACGAGGCTGCTGCTGACCAGGTTGCTGAACGGGCTGCTGACCTGGCTGCCCGGAGCGGCCCGCGGCGGACGTCGCCGTGCGACGCACCGGCTGGGCCGCCGAAGGCGCGCCCCCCGGCTGGGCGCTCGCCGGCGCACCCCATGCGGACGGTGCGGGCCTGGCGGCTGCCGGGCTCGGAGCCTCGCTCGCCGGCGCCGTGCGAGGGGTGGGCGCCGACCACGACGGTGTCCCGTGCGCGGTGGGACGGCTCGTCGCCGGGGCCGCCGCACCGCTCGCTGCCGACGGGGCGGCGCTGGCCGCGGCGGCGGGCGTGGCCGCGGACCATCCGGTCGCCGGTCGTGGCGATCGCGTCGGGTCGAGCGTCATGTCGCGGTAGGAGCGGCGCGAGCGCGCCTCGTCGTCCTGGGACCGCGCCGGAGGCGGCACCTCCCGCGAGCCCTGCGACGCAGCACCCGAGGCCTGCGGCTGCGCCGTCGGATCGGCGGGGCGGGGCGCCGATGCGGCAGCGCCGGCCTGCGTCGCCGGTGACCCCCAGGCCGTGCGTGGAGCAGGACGTGCGTCCGGCGACCCGGGACCTGCCGGGCTGCTCGCGTGCGGCCATGCCGTCTGAGGGGCCGACTGAGGGGCCGCCTGAGGAGCGCTGCCCCACCCGCCGGCGTCGGGTCCGGACTCCTCGTTCACGCGTCGCGCTCGTCGGGACCCGGGCGACGGGACAGCGCCCGTCGAACCTGTCGGCGCCCCCGTGGACGCAGCCGCGGGGGGCGTCGCCGCAGGGGTCGCCTGCTCGACGGCCCCCGTGTCGGGTCCGCGGTGGAGGTCGCGACGCCTGCGCCGCTCTCCCGGTTCACTCATGACAAACCTCGATACAACCTGTGCTTGGCGATGTACTGGACGACCCCGTCCGGGACGAGGTACCACACGGGCTTGCCCGCCTGGGCGCGCGCGCGGACGTCGGTCGACGAGATGGCCAGGGCCGGGATCTCGAGCACGTGCACCCGGTCCTGCGGCAGCCCGTCCACGGACAGCGTGTGCCCCGGACGGGTGACCGCCACGAACTGCGCCATCGAGAAGAGCTCAGCAGCATCCTTCCACGTGAGGATCTGCTCGATCGCGTCCGCGCCCGTGATGAAGAAGAGGTCGGCGTCGGGACGCGACTCCTTGAGGTCACGGAGCGTGTCGACGGTGTACGTCACACCGTCGCGGTCGATGTCCACCCGGCTCACGGTGAAGCGCGGGTTGGCGGCCGTGGCGACCACGGCCATCAGGTAGCGGTGCTCCGCGAGCGTGACCTGCTGGTCCAGCTTGAACGTCGGCCGTCCTGTCGGGACGAACACGACCTCGTCGAGCCCGAAGGTCGCAGCCGCTTCCGACGCGGCGACCAGGTGGCCGTGGTGGATGGGGTCGAACGTGCCGCCCATCACCCCCAGCCGGGGTCGCCGATTCGTCATCGCGCCTGGACCAGCCGGCGCGGTCAGTGCTTGGAACCGACGCTGCGGAAGGCGTACGTGACGAAGAGCAACGCGATCAGGGTCCCGAAGGCGGTGAGACCGTAGACGATCGGGTCGACCGGCAGTTCGTTCACTACCTCTTCGGCAGCGATCACGGCAGCGTGCACGGTGGTTCCTCCTGTGCTCGTGGGGTTGGCGTTCAGTGTCGCACGTGGGGCTGTGGGGTCAGGGGCGGACGTGGCCGTCGCCGTGCACGATCCACTTGGTGGTGGTCAGCTCGGCCAGGCCCATGGGTCCGCGGGCGTGCAACTTCTGGGTGGAGATCCCGATCTCCGCACCCAGGCCCAGCTGTCCGCCGTCGGTGAAGCGGGTGGACGCGTTGACCATGACGGCGGCGGAGTCGACCTCGGCCACGAACCGCTCGGAGGCCGCGAGGTCGCGCGTGAGGATCGCCTCGGTGTGCCCCGAGCTCCACGTGCGGATGTGCTCGATCGCCTCGTCGAGGTCCTCGACCACCCGGACCGCCAGGTCGAGGGACAGGTACTCGGTCCCCCAGTCCTCGTCCGTGGCCGGCACGACGTCGGCCTCCTCGGGAGCCAGCGCGAGGGTCTGCTCGTCGCCGTGGATCGTCACACCCGCGTCCGCCAGCATCGCGATGGCGGTCGGCAGGAACTCGTCGGCGATCGCCCGGTGCACCAGCAGCGTCTCCGCCGCGTTGCACACACCGACGCGCTGCGTCTTCGCGTTGAGCAGGATCGGCAGCGCGTCGCCCAGGTCGGCGCTCTCGTCGACGTAGACGTGCACGTTGCCCACGCCGGTCTCGATGACGGGGACGATCGACTCGCGCACCACGGTCCGGATCAGGTCGGCGCCGCCGCGCGGCACCAGGACGTCGACGAGCCCGCGCGCCCGCATGAGCGCGACGGCACCCTCACGGCCCCAGGCGTCGATGGACTGCACGAGGTCGCCGGGCAGGTGCTGCGACTCGAGCGCCTCCGCCAGGACCGCGACGATGACGGCGTTGCTGGACGCCGCCGCCGAGCCGCCGCGCAGGATCACGGCGTTGCCGCTCTTGAGCGCGAGCCCCGCGGCGTCGACGGTCACGTTCGGTCGCGCCTCGTAGATCATCCCGACGACACCCATCGGAACGCGCACCTGGCGCAGCCGGAGGCCGTTCGGGAGCGTCGAGCCACGCACCACCTCACCCACCGGGTCCGGCAGGCCGGCCAGCTCGCGCAGCGCGTCGGCGATCGCGACGATGCGCTCGGGCGTCAGCGCCAACCGGTCGACGAGGCCCGCCGCCATGCCGCCGGCGCGGGCCCGGTCGAGATCCTCGGCGTTGGCCGCGACCACCCGGTCCGTGGCCGCGACCAGCGCGTCGGCCATCGCGTGCAGGGCCGCGTCCTTGGTGCTGCGGTTCGCCGTCGCCAGGCGACGAGCGGCACGCTGGGCTCGTCGGGCGACCTGCTCGACCTGCTCTGCGACGTCGGGCGAGCCGTCCGTCGGCTCCGAGCCCGTGAGCGCCTGCGCGGTGTCCAGCGACGTGGTCATCCGGCCAGCGTAGTCCGCCGGTCACGGCGCCGGGGCGGGCGTCCGCCCGTCGGCGCCGTGACCGTGGTCCCGCTCGTCGCCGCCGTCATGCACCGGTTCCTGCGGCGGGCTGCGGTGCCAGGTCGTCGTCGGGAAGCCCGGCCGCCTGCCGCGCGCCCGCGATCCCGCGGGCGCGGCCCGCGTCCCGCGGCCCCCACAGCGTCGTCGACACCTCGCGGCGCACCAACGGCACGACCTCCTCGGCGAACCGGCGCAGGACGTCGTGCTGCTGCTCGTACGGAAGGACGGGGTTGAGCGAGACCGACTGGAAGTCGTGGCCGAAGGAGCCGTGGTAGTCGACGATCTTCTCGGCGACGCGCTCGGACGACCCGACCAGCGCGGGGCCGCGCTCGACGGCGTCCTCGATGCTCGCGAAGGACGACGACTTGCCGGGCCGGGTGTCGCCCGCGTGCTTGGCGATGCTGCGCGCCGCGAACGCCTCGTACACCGCGCGGTACTCCTGCGTCGCCTGGTCCGTGGTGTCCGCGAGGAACAGCCCACCCGAGCCGGCGCCCACATACCCGACGGCGGGGTCGTGGCCGTGCACCTCGAGCTGCTCCCGGTAGTGGTCGATGAGCACCTGGTACGCCTCGCGCGGCTGCAGCGCGTTGGCGGACACGATGGGGTCACCGTGCTTGGCCGCGAGCTCGACCGCGAAGCGGCTGGTCGCCGAGCCGTGCCAGATGCGGAACGGGCCGTCGAACGGACGCGGCAGCGTGGTCGCATCGGCCAGCGGAGCGTGGAACGTGCCCTGCCAGTCGACGTGCTCCTCGGACAGCAACCGACGCAGCAGCGCGTAGTTCTCCTCGAGGTAGTCGTACTGGTGGTCGATGTCGAGGCCGAACAACGGGAAGTGCTTGTCCTCGTTGCCCTTGCCGATGACGATCTCGAGGCGACCACGCGACAGCAGGTCGACGGTCGCGTAGTCCTCGGCCACGCGGACGGGGTCGAGGAGCGAGAGCACCGTGACCCCCGTGCTCAGCAGGATGCGGTCGGTCGCCTGCGCGAGCGCGCCGAGCAGCACCGTCGGCGACGAGGACAGGAAGTCACCCGCGTGCCGCTCCCCGACCGCGAACGCGTCGAGGCCGAGCTCCTCGGCCAGCACGGCGGTCTCGACGACGCGCTCCAGCCGGGTCGAGGGGTCGAGCTGCTCGCCGGTCACGGGGTGGGCGGCGTGGGGGACGATGTCGAGAACCTGGAACCTCATGCGGGTGCTCCTTGGGTGAGGGGTGGGACGGGGGTCGTGGTGGTGGCGGGTCGGAGGTCGTAGCCGAAGGCGAGCAGGGTCGCGCCGTCGACGAACCGGGTCTCCCGCTCGGGCAGGCGGACGAAGCCGAGCCGGTGGTAGAGGCGGTGGGCGCCGACCATCCGTGGTCCGGAGTTCATGACGACGCGCGTCGCCCCCCGCTCTCGTGCGAGCGCGATGACGTGCCGGGTGAGGAGCTCGCCGACGCCTCGACCCCGGGCGTGCGGAGCGACGGCGAGGAGGCGGAAGTCGAGCTCGTCGTCGCGGGCCAGCTCCGACAGGTGACCACCGGCCCGTGGGGTCGCGACCGTGCCGACGAGCTCGCCGGTCGTGACGTCGTGGGCGACCCACACCTCGTGCTCACGGGCTCGGCCGGCGACGTCCGCGACCGAGGCACGGTAGGACTCGCTCAGCGTGTAGTCGTGCGCGTACGCCTCGACGGACAGGCGGCTGACGTCGTCGATCTCGTGCGGCTCGACCAGCCGCACGACGACCCCCTGGCCCCCGCTCATGCGAAGTACCCCGCCACGTCGAGCGCTCCCCCGGCGGCCTCGAAGTCGCTGCGCACGGCGTCGCGCAGGACCGGGTCGGCCAGCCAGTCCAGCGCCGTCAGCGCCAGCCCGAGGCCGCCGTCGACGACGGCCGCGTCGCCCCGCGGCCCGGCCGCGACCTCCGCGAACTCCCGCGTGTGCAGGGCCACGTCCGGCTCGGCGACCGCGATCATCGGGTGGATGCCCGGCAGCCGGACGCTGATGTTCCCGAAGTCGGTCGACGCCGCCAGGATCTCGGGCACCACGCCGCCCGCGAACGCGGTGCGTCCCTGCGCGGCTTGGTGGGTCGCCCAGCGTGCCGCGAGCGGGCTGTTGGTGCGGACGGGCAACGTGAACGGCGCGGCGTCCCAGTCGAGGGTCGCCGTGGTGCCGGTCGCGCGCGCGACACCGTGGGCGACGTCCTCGAGCCGTCGGCTCAGGTCCTTGAGCGTCGCAGGGCTCGCGGACCGGACGTAGTACTCGACGCTCGCCCGTTCGGGGACCACGCTGGGGCGCTGACCGCCCTCCCGGATCACGCCGTGGACGCGGTCGCTCGGCGGGATGTGCTGGCGCAGCATCGCGACCGCCTGGTAGTTCAGCGTCGCGGCGTCGAGGGCGTTGCGACCCATGAACGGGCTCGCCGACGCGTGCGCGGCGACGCCCTGGTAGGTGACGCGCAGCTGCCGGCGTCCCAGGAACGGGTGGTCGACGACGTCGTAGCCGAACGGGTGCACCATGATCGCCGCGTCGACGCCGTCGAAGAACCCGGCCCGCGCCAGGACCTCCTTGCCCGACGCGCCCTCCTCGGCCGGCGTCCCGAGCAGCAGCACACGGCCCGCGAACGTCAGCCCGTCCGCGACCGCGCGACGTAGCGCCAGGAACGCGCCCGTCGCTGCGGCCGCGATCAGGTGGTGACCGCACGCGTGGCCCACGTCGGGCAGCGCGTCGTACTCGGCGAGGATCGCGATCGTCGGGCCGTCCGTGCTGCTGCCGTCGTCGGGGCCGTCCGCCGTCAGACCGGCGCGCAACGACGTCGCGACCCCGTGCGTGCCGACCGACGCCGGGACGCCGTGCGCGCGCAGCAGGCCGGCGACCGCTGCCACGGAGCGGACCTCGCGGTACGCCTCCTCCGCGTAGCCGTGCACGTCGCGGGCCAACGTCAGCGCGTCACGCTCACCGACGGCTGCGGCCGCACGGACCCGGGCCACCGCGTCGGGCGCAGCTCCAGCGAACGGCGAGGAGAGCGGGACGAACGCCGCCCGGCGCCGCTCGGTCAGCTCGTGGAGCTCGTCGAGGAATGCCGTGCTCACCCGCGGGCTCACCTGAGGTGGCGCCGCCTCGGTGGTCGTCACTGCGCGTCACCGTCGCCGGGCACGAACGGCAGGCCGGCGTCCCGCCAGGCCCCGGCGCCGCCCTCGACGTGGACGACGTTCGTGTAGCCCTTCGCGATCAGCGCCGCAGCGACAGGCCCGGAGCCGCGCACGGACCCGCAGACGACGACCACCGGCGTGTCGAGCGAGACCACTGGCGCGAGCCGCGTGGCCGAGGTGAGGTCGAAGGTCTCGTCGACGGCGTAGCGGTCGACGACGGACGCGCCCGGGATCTCGCCCGTGGACGCGCGGCCCGCCGCGCTGCGGACGTCCACGAGGACGGCCCCGTCAGCGACGCGCGCGGCGGCGCCGGCGGCGTCGACCGCGGGCGCGAGAGCGGTGGCCTCCTCGATCGTCAGGTCCTGGGCTGGTGCGGTGCTGGTCATGGTGGGTCCTCCGGTCTGGGCGGCTGGTGGTCGGGTCGTGGGGCGGGGTCTCGGGTCGCGTTCAGGTCACGCACTCGAGGGCAGGGGCGGCGACGAGGGTGGCCGGTGCGCGCCGGTCGCTCGCGGACGCGACGACGGCAGAGACGACGAGCGCCGCGGTGACCCCGAGCGCGACGACCGTCGCCCGTCGGTACGAGGCGAGGTCGCCGTCGGTCACCGAGGCCAGCACCAGGCCACCCAGGACTGCGAGGGCGAGGACGGCGGAGATGCGCTGCGCGACCTGGAGGAACCCGGCGGCGAGCCCGGCCGACGGCAACGGCACGGCCTCGAGCGTGAGCGCCTGGTTGGGCGCGTGCACGAGCCCGCCTCCTGCGCCGGAGACGATCTGGGTCACGATCAACCCGCCGACGAGCACGCCGGGCGGCGCCCAGGCGACGAGCGCCGCACCGCCGACGAGCGAGGCCACCACGGCGGCGAGCGCCAGCGTCACGGCGGGACGGCCGTAGCGGGACGAGACCCGCCAGGCGTAGGCCGAGCAGAACGCCCCGACCACGGCGCCGGGCGCACCGACGAGGCCCGCCTCCCATGCGCTCAGGCCCAGCCCCTCCTGCAGGAACAGCACGAGGACCAGGGACGTGCCGAGCGCGGACCCGAAGGCGAAGGTCGCCACGAGCGTCCCGGTGGCGAAGCTGCGCAGCCGGAGCAGGTCGGGCGCCAGGATCGGGCGCCCGCCTCGTCGGGCGAACCGCCGTTCCCACAGCAGCAGGAGCGCGGCGGACGCCGCGACGACGACGAGGCTGCCCGGCCCCACGGAGCCGCCGCCGCTGAGGCGGACCGCCGGGACCAGGAGCGCGAGCGTCGTCGCGCCCAGCAGGGCCGCTCCGAGGACGTCGAGCGGAACCCGGGCACGACCGACGGTCCGCGCCGGGAGCCATGCCACGGCGAGGACGGCCACCGCCAGCCCGAACGGCACGTTCAGGACCACGACCCAGCGCCACGCGGTGTCGGGGTCGCCGGCCAGGCCGACGACCGCGCCGCCGAGCAGCGGCGCGACCACCCCCGCGAGCGCCGCCACGGTCGCGTACGCACCGAGCGCACGCGTCCGCCTCCAGCCGACGAAGTGCTCCTGGATCAATCCGATGACCTGCGGGTTCGCGGTTCCTGCGGCGACGCCCTGCAGCAGCCGGCACGCGACGACCACGTCGGCGCCCGTCGCGGTCGCAGCGACCACGCTCAGCGCCGAGAACGTCGCGACGCCACCGACGAGCAGCCCACGCCTGCCGAACGCGTCCCCGAGACGTCCCGCCGGCACCAGCGCGAGCGCGAAGCCGAGCGAGTAGGCGGCGACGATCCACTGCACCTGCGCGGTGCTCGCCCCCAACGACGTGCGCAGCGACGGGATCGCGACCGTCAGGATCGACTGGTCCACGAGCGTGGCGAAGCCGACGACGACACAGACGGCCAGCACACGGTTCTGATAGGTCGACGACGAGGCGCCGCGGGCCGGCGCGGGGCCGTCCACGGGTTCAGGTGTGCTCACGGGTTCGGCGCTCGCCACGTGTCAGCGCAGCTCGAAGCCCTGCGCGCGCAGCGCAGCACCGAGCCGGTCGCGTCCGCTCAGCGCGTCCGGTCCGGACAGGCGGGCCAGGACGCGTGACGTCCAGGAGTGCTCCAGGCCCTCGTCGGCGTAGAACGCGGCGATGCGACCCTCGTACGCCGCGACCTGCGGCAGGTGGACGTCGGTGTCGTAGGACTCGTGGTGCAGGACCGCGGCCTGCGCGAGGCGGGGCTTGATGCGGGGCGCCTCGTCCGGGTCAGGACGGCCGACGACGAGCCCAAAGGCCGCGAACACGTGGGGCGGCAGCCCGAGCACCTCGGCCACCTGCTCGGGCCGGTTGCGCAGTGCCCCGATGTACACGGTGCCGAGCCCCAGCGACTCCGCCGCGAGCGTCGCGTTCTGCGCGGCGAGCGCGGCGTCGACGAAGCCCACGACGGCGGTCTCGAGGAACTCGGCCCCCTCGGTCGGCGCCTCGTGCGCAGCCGCGACGGCGCGCGCCCGGGACAGGTCGACGAGCCAGACGAGCAGGAGCGGCGCCCGCTTGACGTGACGCTGACCGCCCGCGAGCGCCGCGAGCGCCGCGAGCGCCCTGCGCGATCCTGCGTCACGGACGGCGACGACGCTCCAGAGCTGCAGGTTGGAGCTCGTCGCGGCGGACTGGGCGGCGGCCACGATCGCCGTGAGCTCGGCTTCGGTGACGTCGTCGGGCAGGTACCGACGCACGGACCGGTGGGCGAGCTGGTGCGCGATGACGGCGCTGCTCGCCACGTCGCCCGGGACGTCGTCGCCGTAACGCTCGCGGACCAGCTCGGCGACGGTCGCCGGGCTCCGATCGGTGGCGACGGTCGAGACCGACGCTCTCGAGACAGACATGGTTGCTCCTCGTCGTGACACTCCTTGCCCGCCGCGCGGCGGGCCGGGTCTTGCCCGGGAGCACCCCGCGGTGTCGTGGGGTTGCTGCCCCGCCTGCCGGGCCAGACGGCGAGGCTCGTGACCTGGCGGGCAGAATCCGCGCCCCGGGCAGTCATGTCAACGGTCGGTCTGAAACGTCTTGCATCGCGGGACACAACGCTCCTACCTGCATGATCACCTGGGCTAACGCGTTCGTGAGACGACCGGGACGAACCCTTGACGCGTCCCGGTCCGCGACCTAACTTGCGCGGCGGTCCCGAGTTCCGCCGTCTGGCTCGGCAGGCGGAACAGCAACCCCCACGACACCGGCGGGGTGCTCCCGAGCACGACCTGGCGTCCGCGACCGCGGCCGCAAGCGATGTCCCACCAGGGAGAAGACGTGCCATGACGACCACCACCGACCTCGCGCTCCCCGCGCTGACCGCCCTCGCGCTCGGCCTGCCCGAGCCGCACGGCTTCGGGGACGCGAGCCTGCGTCGCCGCAAGCCGGGCGACATCGAGCTGCTGGGGGGCATCCCCGACGACTCGGCGCTGCCGGTCCAGGAGGTCCTCGCCGCCACCGAGCGGGTCCTGACCGGCACCGTGTCCGGCCCCGGCTCGTTCCAGTACTCCCAGTCGGCGGGGCTCGACGAGCTGCGCGCGTGGATCGCGGCCCGCGAGGGCGTGGACGTCGAGCGGGTGATCGTCACCAACGGCGGGTTCCACGGCCTGTCGCTCGCGGTGCTGACGCTCGTCGAGCGCGGCGGCCTCGTCGCCGTCGACAACCCGGTGTTCCCGCTGTTCCTGCGGGCGCTCGAGCTGTCGCAGGCGACCACGCTCCCGGTGGGCGTGGGGCCCGACGGGCTCGACGTCGACGAGCTCGAGCGCCACCTGGTCGCGGGGGCCCGCCCGTCGGCCGTCTACACGGTGCCGGACTTCCACAACCCGAGCCAGGGCACGCTGCCGGCCGCAGCCCGGGTGCGGCTGGTCGAGCTGGCAGAGCGGTTCAACTTCGTCGTCATCGCCGACAACCCGTACCGCGAGCTGCGCTTCCGCGGGGCCGACGAGGACTTCGGTGCCTTCAGCTCCTCCGAGCACGTGGTGCACGTCAACACGTTCTCGAAGACGCTCGGCCCCGGCCTGCGGCTCGGCTGGGTCGTCGCTCCACCGCGGCTGGCGCAGGCGTTCGTACGCCTGCGCAACCGGCAGGACTCGCACACGTCCACGCTCGAGCAGCGCATCGTGATCGACCTGCTCACGCACGACGCGACGTGGTTCGACCGCACGCTCGTCGGGGCCCGCGCGCTGTACCGCGAGCGGGCCGACGCGGTCGTCGACGCGCTCGACGAGCGGTTCGGCGACCTGGTCGAGACGCGTCGACCCGACGGCGGCTTCTTCCTGTGGCCCCGGCTCACGGACCCGACGATCGACCCGACGCGCCTGTACGAGGCCGCCGCCGAGCGGGGCGCGACCTACCAGCGGGGCGAGTTCTTCGCCTCCAGCGGTCGCCGCGAGTTCGCCGACCACCTGCGCCTGGCCTACGGCAGCCACCCGGTCGACACGCTGCGAGCGTTCGTCGACCGGCTCGGCGACGCCTACGACTCCGTCCGCTGAACCCCCGACCCAAGGAACCCGATGCCCTCCGTCCTGCACATCGCCCTCGAGGTGGACGGCGCCGGCCAGCACCCGGCCGCCCACCTCGTCGACCCGCACACGTCGCCCGCGACCCCGGCCGCCCGGCCGGGCATCACACCGGACGCCCACCGCCTGCGGACCGTGGTCGCCGCCGCCGAGAACGCCGGGATCACGTTCGTGACGTTCGACGACTCCCTCACGCCCGTCCCCGGCCGCGACCCGCACCGGGTCGACGCCGTGACCCGGGCGGCGTTCGCGGCGCCGATCACGTCCCGGATCGGTCTGGTGCCGCTCGTGCATCCCGCCGTCACCGAGCCGTTCCACCTGGCGAGCCAGCTCGCGGCGCTGGACCACGCGAGCACCGGCCGGTCCGGCTGGCTCGTCGGCACGGGTGCCGTTCCTGGCGCGCGTGCCGCGCTGGACCGTCCGGTCGCGGACGGCCAGGACCTGGCGGACGAGACAGCCGACGTCGTCACCGTCGTGCGCGACCTGTGGGACTCGTGGGACGACGACGCCGTGATCCGGGACACCGCGACGGGTCGGTACATCGACCGCGACCGGTTGCACTACGTCGACTTCGTCAGCGGCGGCGACGGCCCGGCCGCCTCCCCCGCGCTGCGGCCCGGGCCGGACGGCCGACGGGCCCCCTTCACGGTCAAGGGGCCGCTCATCGTGCCGCGCGGCCCGCAGGGCCAGTCCGTCGTCGTCGGCCGTGCCGGCTCGGTGCCGGGCGAGCTGCTCGACGTCGCGCTCGTCACCACCGTCGAGCAGGCACAGGGCACGGGTGCGCCGCTCGTGTTCGTCGACGTCGCGGTGACGCTGGACACGGTGGACGCGACGGCCGCCGAGCGCCTGGCCGCGCTGGACCGCACAGCGGCGCACGCGCCCGACGCTCTGGTCCACACAGGCCACGCCGCAGGGCTCGTCGAGCTGCTGACGTCGCTGCGTGGCGTCGTCGACGGCGTCCGCATCCTGCCCTCCGTCATCGACGACGACCTGCCCGTGCTGGTCCGCGACGTCCTGCCGGCGCTGCGCGTCACGCGCACCACGGCGACCCCGCGCCCCGGCGCGACGCTGCGCGACACGCTCGGCCTGCCCCGACCCACCTCGCGCCTCGCCGCGACCGCCTGAAGGAGGACGACCGTGTCCGACCTGCCCGACAAGCAGTCCGCCAAGCTGTCCGACGACCGCTACCCGAACGCCCACGTCCACCTGGGCGTGTTCTTCCAGGGCGTGAACCACTCGACGATCTGGACGGATCCCGCGAGCGGGTCGCAGATCGACTTCGAGACGTTCCGCCAGGTGGCCCAAGCCGCCGAGCGCGGGCTGTTCGACGCCTTCTTCCTGGGCGAGGGCCTGCGCCTGCGCGAGCAGAACGGGCTGCTGCACGACCTCGACGTCGTCGGCCGCCCCGACGCGATCACGCAGCTCGCGGCGCTGGCCGCGGTGACCACCCACATCGGGCTCGCCGCGACGCAGAACGTCACGTACAACGACCCGGCCGACCTGGCCCGCCGCCTCGCGAGCCTGCACGCGCTGTCCGGGGGCCGGGCCGCGTGGAACATCGTCACGACGGACAACGCCTGGACCGGCGAGAACTTCCGCCGCGGCGGCTGGCTCGACCACTCCCAGCGGTACGAGCGCGCGGGCGAGTTCGTCGAGGCCGCGCAGGCGATCTGGGACGGGTTCGGGCGCAGCGTGTCCTACACGGGCAGCACGGTCGACCTCACGGTCTCACCGACCGTGGCGCTGAGCGACCACCCGGTGCTCTTCCAGGCCGGGGACTCGCCCGACGGGCGCGACTTCGCCGCCCGGCACGCCGAGGTCATCTTCTCCGCGCACGGCACGGACTACGACGACGCGCTCGCGTTCGCCGACGACATCCGTGCGCGGACCGTCCGGGCCGGCCGCCCCGAGGACGACCTCAAGATCCTGCCGGGGACGCAGTTCGTCCTCGCCGCGACCGACGCGGAGGCTCGCGAGAAGGCCCGCTGGGTCAAGGAGCAGCAGGTCACACCCGCCACCGCGCTCTCGCTGCTCGGTCAGGTGTGGGGCGAGGACCTGTCCTCGTACGACCCCGACGGCCCGTTGCCGGCCCACGCCCCCCGCATCGAGCTCGTGGGCGAGACGCGCGGGGCCGCCCGGCACGGGGCCGACCCGCGCGCGATCGCCCGTGCCTGGCGCGAGCGGGCGGAGGCGGAGAACCTCTCGATCCGGCAGCTCGTGCTCGCGCAGGACCGGCAGCGCGGCTTCGTCGGCAGCGTGGACTCCGTGGCCGACGAGCTGGTCCGCTGGGTGCGCGGCGGCGCGAGCCACGGCTTCAACATCACGCCCTGGCTGGTTCCGACCGGGCTGGACGACGTCGTCGACCACCTGGTCCCCGCGCTGCAGGAGCGCGGGGCCTTCCGCGACGCCTACACCAGCACGTCGCTGCGCGAGCACCTGGGCCTGCGTGCGCCGATCCCCCACCGCGGCGTCCTCGTCGACGCCTGAGCACCCACCACCCACGCGGCCCGGGGGTCGCTCGGCCGGTGTTCCCGGCGCGAGCGGCCCACGGGCCGCGTCTTATTTCCGACCACTTCAGTCCGAATTATGAGACGTTCGCAGCACCCCGTTGATCCGGTCCGCGCTGGTTCCTAGGTTCGCCGCGGTCCCGAGCCCCGACGGCGCCATCACACGCGTCCCGAACGAGGAGAACCCCATGAACGAACGTCCGCAGGCGGTGACCCCGTGAGCCGCTACCTGTCCCGGCGGCTGCTGCTGGCCGCCGGTGTCCTGTGGGCCGCGTACACCGTGACGTTCGTCGTCCTGTACGCGCTGCCGGGCGACCCCGTCTCCATCATGTACGGCGGCGAGTCGAGCGACGTCACGCCCGAGCAGCTCGACGCGCTGCGCGCCCAGTACGGGCTCGACCAGCCGTTGCCGGTCCAGTACGTGACCCAGCTCGGCCACGCGCTGCGCGGTGACCTGGGCAGCTCCGTCGTCAACGGCCAACCGGTGACCACGCTCATCGCGGACGCCCTGCCGCCCACCGCGCAGATCGCCGGGCTCGCGCTCGTCCTCGCGGTCATCGTCGGCGGCGGCCTGGCGGTCGTCGCGACCGCGACCCGCAGCCGACGGCTGTCCGGGTTCCTGCTCTCGCTCCCACCGCTCGGCGTCGCCGTCCCGTCGTTCTGGTTCGGGCTGACGCTCGTGCAGTGGTTCTCGTTCCAGATCCCGCTGTTCCCGGCGCTCGGCAACCAGGGCTTCGCCTCGGCGGTCCTGCCGGCGGTCACGCTCGCCCTGCCGACGTCGGCGCTCATCGCGCAGATGCTGTCGCGCAGCCTGCTGCACACGCTGCGTGAGCCGTACGTCGACACCGCGCTCGCCAAGGGCGCGAGCCGCACCCGCGTCCACCTGCGCCACGCGCTGCGCAACGCCGCACTCCCTGCACTGACCGTGACGGGCCTGGTGATCGGCGGCCTCCTGTCCGGAGCCGTCGTGACGGAGACGGTGTTCAGCCGCGCGGGCCTGGGCCGCCTGACGGCCACGTCCGTCTCGGCGCAGGACATCCCCGTGGTGCAGGGCGTCGTGCTCGTCGCGGCCACCGTGTACGTGCTGGTCAACCTGCTGATCGACATCGTCTACCCGCTGCTCGACCCGCGGATCGTGACCGGTGCCCGCCGCCGGGCCGCCCCACCACCCCCGCCCGCGGTGAGCGCGGAACAGCCGTCGCCCGCAGCCGACCGTGTTCCCGTCACCGCCGGAGGTACCCGATGAGCAGCCTCGACGCCCTGACCGCCGGCGAGCGCGGGCCTCAGCCACCCACCGAGGCGTTCGTCCCCACCGCGCTGGACCCGAACACGCGCGCCGACGAGTTCGCCGCCACGTCGGCCGACCGGTTCGCCGACGCCGTGCTCGAGCGCGAGGACTCGCTGGTCCGCCGCAGCCCGTGGCGGACCGGGCTCGAGGACCTCGTGCGCAAGCCCGGGCTCGTCCTGGCCCTCGTGTGGTCCGCGGTGATCCTGCTGGCCGCGTTCGTCCCGTCGCTCCTGGCTCCGGGCGACCCGCTGGACGGCGTCCCGGCCGACAAGCTCCAGGGACCGTCGTCGGCGCACTGGTTCGGCACCGACCAGCTGGGCCGCGACCTGTACACGCGCGTGGTCCACGGGACGCACCTGACGCTGTCCGCCGCGCTGACCGCCGTCCTCGTCGGGCTCGTCGTCGGGGCGCTCGTCGGGCTCGTCGCCGGGTTCGTGGGTGGCGTCGTCGACGACGTGGCGATGCGCGTGGTCGACGTCCTGCTCTCGATCCCCGCGCTGCTGCTGTCGCTCGCGCTCATCACGGTGCTCGGCTTCGGGACCATCAACGTCGCGATCGCCGTCGGGCTCGCGAACGTCGCGTCGGTGTCCCGCATCATGCGGTCCGAGGTCCTGCGCGTGCGCAGCTCGGTGTTCGTCGAGGCGTCCCACGCCAGCGGCAGCCGGTGGTGGACCACGCTCGGCCGCCACGTGCTGCCCAACGCGATCGGACCGGTCGTCGTGCTGGCCGCCCTCGAGCTCGGCGCGGCCGTCCTGGCCGTCTCGTCCCTGTCCTTCCTCGGGTACGGCGAACCGCCGCCCGCACCCGAGTGGGGCGCCCTCGTGGCCGGCGGTCGCGACTACCTGCGCACGTCCTGGTGGCTGACGACGCTGCCCGGCCTGACCATCGTCGCGACCGTGCTGGCCGCCGGCCGCATCTCGCGCGCACTCGACGGCGACCCCGGGAGGAACCGATGACCACCGCACCCGACCGACTGCTCACCGTGAGCGACCTGGCGGTCTCCTACCGCACCCGGCACGGGGACGTGCAGGCGGTGCGCGACGTGTCGCTGCACGTCGACGAGGGCGAGACCGTGGCCCTCGTCGGCGAGTCCGGCTCCGGCAAGTCGACCACCGCCGCAGCCGTCGTCCGCCTGCTCGCCCCCGCCGCGCGCATCGAGCGCGGCACCATCGACCTGCTGGGCCGGGACGTGGCGCAGGCCTCGCCGCGTGAGCTGGAGGCGGTCCGCGGCCTGCTCGTCGGGCTCGTCCCGCAGGACCCGACCGTCTCGCTCAACCCCGTCAAGCGCATCGGCGACCAGGTGGCCGAGGTGCTGCGCATCCACGGTCTCGCCGACCGCCGTACGGCAGCGATCGAGGCGGTCGAGGCCCTGCGCCGGGCCGGTCTGCCCGAACCCGAGCTGCGCGCGCGGCAGTACCCGCACGAGCTGTCCGGGGGGATGCGCCAACGTGTTCTCATCGCGATCGCACTGGTGGCCAGGCCCCGCCTGCTCGTCGCGGACGAACCCACGAGCGCGCTCGACGTCACGGTCCAACGCCAGATCCTCGACCACCTCGACACGCTGACCGCCGAGACCGGCACGGGCGTCCTGCTCATCACGCACGACCTGGGCGTCGCGGCCGACCGCGCCGACCGGATCGTGGTCATG
>Ga0222423_1000714_pt1 | contig 19316 bp, 19 predicted proteins | sample 3A0metagenome_FD_182472 | JGI IMG/M metagenome (GOLD analysis project Ga0222423, IMG submission 182472) | Enriched microbial communities from leaf-cutter ant dump, University of Wisconsin, Madison, United States - 3A0 (version 2) | ecosystem: Environmental > Terrestrial > Nest > Insects nest >...
AAGCCACGGACGCGTATAAGTATGGGAACATTGCGCGGCATGTCAGCGCGAGTATGCCGCCCGCATTCATTTCTTCCGGCAACGCGGACTTCTTGGAGCAACAGTCTCGGACTCTTGCCGCCAGACTCGAGGAGGCAGGCGTACCCTGCGAGGCGATGTTCTATCCCAAGAGCCACACCCCTCGCCTAGTGCACGAATTTCAGTTTGACCTGCGGCTGAACGATGCTCTGGCCGTGTTTGAAGGAGCGGTTCAGTTTGTCCTTTCGCGCTGTGAGCAAGCCCGTGCCTAACCTGGCTGGGCTGTGCCCGTGCGGATCGGGGATTGGCTACGAAGCCTGCTGCGGTCGCCTGCATTCTGGTGCAACTACAGCGGAAACGCCTGAGCAATTGATGCGCTCGCGGTATAGCGCATTTGCGTTGGGTAACGTGCAATATTTGCGTGCTACCTGGGCACCTGAAACAGTTCCGGCTGAGCTTTCCCTTGATCCGCGCCAACAGTGGACGAGGCTACGGGTGCTGGATGCGCCTGCTGCCGATGGGGCGCGGGGATACGTGCGCTTTCGTGCGCACTTTAGGTATGGGGCTGAACGTGACTTCCTTGAGGAACTCAGCAGGTTTGAATTGCGAGCAGACGAGTGGTTGTACGTTGACGGTGAGATCTTTGACTAGAAGGCCGTAAATGCCGTGCGTTTGAAGAAGCGCAAGCCGGTGTGCATAGGTCCTGAAATGCGTGGATTCCGCCATCGTGATCGCCTAGGAGTGAAAACGAAGACCGGCCCTGGACTCCCACTGAAGTGGGCAACGGAACCGGTCTTGTTGCCGATAGGACTAGCGCGGGTGACGCGCAATTGCCCCCTCGGGTACGGCTACTTAGTTTGCAACCCAAAGCAAAGTGAGGGCGGCAAAGAGTGCTATACCAGCAACTTGTAGCCCCGCTTGTTTGCGGTGGCCATCCGCTTCGAGCAATGTTGCTCCGAATGCGAAATTGATCATGCCGGCTGCTCCCAGTGCAATGCGCCACCAAGTACTGGCGAGGTTGTCTTGGGAAAAAGCGACGGCGAGTGCAGTCACGATGCACACGGCTATGCCTATGAACAGCAGCCTGACTGGGAGGCTCTGGGCTACTGCAAGGCGGATTTTCGTCCAGTGAGTAACTGATTGATTCTCGATGACATGTGTTGTCTCGGAACCTACGTGCGACATTGCGTTCTCGATTCGTCGTTGAAGAGCGTGCCAAGATGCTTTGCTGAGGCCGTCTTGTTGGTTCTCAACCTACCGGTTTCATGTGAAGACAGCCAGAGGCAGTGTGATTGCGCCTAGTTGTCCGGTTCCCTGTCCCGTCAGAATCCGTTCAAAGACCAACTTGTAACGGCGTGATTGGGTATGTCATGTTGTGGTTCGAGTAGCCTTTTGCCAGTAATCAGGAATGGAAAATGACCAAGTCGTTGACGATTTTGCCGTTACTCGCAGGCCTTGCTGTCGCACTCGGGCGATCTGGATGCAGTTCAGAACCGCATGCTGCTCCGGTTGCGCCGGAACCATTGGCTTCAACTAGCACTCCAGATGTAAGCGATGTAGCGCCTAGCACTGATGCTGGTGATGAGGATTCGGATTCGGATCCGCAACCTTCTGCGACCGTGATTCATTCCGATCCCGCGGTTATGGAGAAGATGGCCTGCAAGGCACTGACCCCTTCACTGCTTAAGAGTATGGAGTTGACGTTTGGGTATCCCACGCGATCGGTGCAAGTAAAAGTTGGGGAAGGACTTACTCCAGGTGAGATGTGGTGGGTGGTTATCCTCGATTCGCCGCCCGACGATAGTCATCGATGGGGGATCCGTCCCTTCCTCACCAATGCGCCTGGACTTGAACATGGTGGCAAGGGGACGTGGATCACACTCGGTGAAACAAGCCCATGGGAGTCTGTGAGTTGGCCTGATGAGAAACTTGTGACGGCACAGTCAGCGCTTGAAAGGGCGTACGGGTGCCTCGAAAAGTGACCCGCTCACTTCTTTGAACTACGAGGGTCTCTAAGATCTCTTTTATGAAGTCAAAGCAAGTTTCAACGTGGGCATCAAAGTATTCTTTGTACGAGGCGTAAAAGGAGTGCATTGGCACGAGACGCTACTGGTCCGAGGGTATGGCCATAGCGTTGTCAGTAGCCACTGGATCTTGTGCATACGCCGCGTGGAGGATTGGTCGAGGCTCTGAAAGTTTAATGCGATGCGACAGCTATCCGATCAGTTCTATACATAGTGGTAGGTGTTGATACAGTACATCTAGCGCGCTACGGAAGTGTTTCATTGAGAGTGATTGGAGACCGTTGTGGGTCCACAAGGCGTCGAAGGCCCCGGATGGTATCCGGACCTAGAAACTGGGGGAACCCAGTACTGGGATGGACGTAGATGGACCGGAGACAAGCGGCCTCGGCGGTTACCATTCGCGGCTGAGTCGGCTAACAGGGGTTGGGGGCTTGGCCTGTCGATATTTGGAGTCCTGTCGCTGATTACTAGCCCTGCACAATTTGGGAACTCGACGCCTGACTCCACAACGTCTCCTTTGGGAGCATTCTTCACTGCCCTCATAATGGGTGTGGTACTAACCGCAGTTGGGGTCTATCTGCTGCGCGGACGTGGTCCTTCGACTAAGGAAGTCATTGCGCGACTCGCCAGAGAGCAGGTGACGGGCCGAGTTCCAAATACCGTGCCTGTCACGCCACCGGGGTTTAGTGTAGTGCCGCGCCAGAATGAGGTAGAACTAAGCGTGCGTGACTGTGTTGCATGCGGTGCCCCGGTGCGTGGAATGCCCGGTAGCGTTGTGAAATGTACGTATTGTGATTCTTCTCAACAGATTTGAACTAGCAAATAGGTATAGAAATGGCTCTCATTAAGGCGTTTTCAGGAGCGATCGGCGGAACTTTTGCTGATCAGTGGAAAGACATAGTTACGGCTGGGCCATTTGATGAGTTTACGGTGGTCGCGCCTGGCCTGCTGCGCGGTAGCAATAATGGTCGTGGAACGAATTATTCAGGTTCCTATGGTGTGATCTCGAACGGATCTAAGATTTTCGTTCCTGAGAATACAGCCGCCTTCATTTTCAGTCAATCCGGAATTGAAGAGATTATAACCACGCCCGGAGGATATGAGTATCAGTCGGGGCAGAAGACGGTATTTAACCGTGATAGTATAAAGTCGGCCTTAATTGAGCAGATTGGCAAACGTGTAGCCTTTGGTGGTCAATCTGCTTCGCAGAAAATCGTTTCTTTTATCAATCTGCGGGAAATACGAGGAATTCGTTTCGGAACACGCTCGCCTCTGGTCTACAATGACACGTTCTATGGAGCAGACCTTGAGATTCTTGCGTTCGGAACCTTTTCGTTGCGTATTGTCGATGTTGAGAAGTTTGTCAGAAACTTCATTCCGGCAGGGACGTATCACTACACGTTTGCCGCGCCTCAATCGCGTCAGCAACTTGCATCTGAATTTATACAGTCATTTACCGTAGCGTTGAACTCGCTATCCAAGTCCTACCGTATTTCCGAACTTCCGTCACAGGCGCACAATATCGTAGCGGAGATCTCAGGCGGCTCCGCAAATGCGGGAACCTGGACTGAGCGATTTGGTCTCCAGGTTGTAAATATCGGTATTGAGAGTATTGAGTTTTCGCCGGATTCTCGTGAACTTGTGAAGAAGTTCTCCGCGAATCGTATGGAACTAAAAGCGTACGAGGATATCTCAGTTAGGTCGTCGAGTATCGCGTCGCAACAGAAAATGGCTAACGGCCTGCAAACACACGGCTTCGGAGACGCGGCTGGGATGGTCATGGGCATGAACATCGCTCAGGGCATGAGCGCTCAATTTGCGCCCCCTGTGGAACCGGTGGCAGCAAATAATGGGCCTAGCCAAGGCAACTCGGCCGCGAATGCACTGTCGTTTGATGAACAAGTCGACGCAGTCAAAAAGATGAAGGAACTGCTGGATGCAGGACTTCTTACCGAAGAGGAATTTTCCTTCAAGAAGAAGCAAATAATGGGCTTCTGAGGTTCTCGAAGGCTCTGTCTTGACTCGTTATCTGCCGTCTAAGTTTTTGGATTAGCATTGTCACTGGTTGCGCGCACTGATTCCTGCAAGGAGGGTGCGTTCGAGTGGCCTCGTGTTCTTGAGCGCGAGGCGGGTTTTTCAGTCGGGAACTGCCGTGCATTGATCCGCACAAATACTTCCGCGATAGGCTGGAGTAGTGCCGCTAGGCACCGCCAATGTACAAGCTCTTCAAGAATGGATGCACACCGTGCCAATTCCTTCCGTTCCCACCGAATCGTTCCTTATGGGCTTGCCCAAGGCCGAGCTGCACCTGCACGTGGAGGGCACGCTAGAGCCCGACCTCAAACTGGAACTCGCCGCCAAGAACAACATTGAGCTTGACCAGAAAACCATCGTGGAAGTTCAGGCGAGCTACCAATTCAATGACCTTTCTTCCTTCCTCGCCGTGTACTACCCGGCCATGAACGTGCTGCAAACCGAGGATGACTTCTATCAACTCGGTATGGCGTACTTCCGCCGCGCCGCCGCAAACGGCGTCAAGCGCACCGAAATGTTCTTTGACCCGCAGGCACACACCTCGCGAGGCGTGCCTTTTGCGGACATAGTCAACGGCTACTACCGCGCCACCCAAGACGCCGCCGCGCTCGGCATCTCGTCCGAACTGATCATGTGCTTCCTGCGTGACTTCAGCGCAGAATCGGCCGCCGAACACCTAGAACTGTCCATCCCCTTCAAAGACAAGATCCTTGGGTTGGGCCTCGATTCCGACGAGCGCGATAACCCGCCGGCCAAATTCGCTGAAGTCTTTGCGCGCGGCCGTGAACTTGGATACAAGCTCACCATGCACTGCGACATAGACCAGATCGGCTCGATCGAGCATATTCGTCAGGTCATCGAGGACATCAAGGTGGACCGGATCGATCACGGCACCAATATCGTCGAAAATCCGGCGCTAGTGGCAGAAATCCGGGACCGGGGGATCGGCCTGACGTGCTGCCCCGTCTCCAACTCATTTGTTACCGACGATATGAAAGCTGCCGAGATCACCCAACTATTGCACGAGGGTGTCAAGGTGTCGCTGAACTCGGACGACCCAGCCTACTTTGGCGGATACATTGGCAAGAATTACGTGGACTACGCCATCAAATCGGGTGCAACCAGCGAGGACATGGTGCGCATTGCCAAGAACTCGTTTGAAATCTGCTGGATCTCCGAGGAATCCAAGGCACAATACCTCGCCGCCATTGATGAGTATGTGGCGCAGTTTGAAGGATAAGGTATGAGCGAAACCGGATTTGGCGACTTCGAGTTTGAACGGCGCTTCTATGTGGAAACCCTCCCGGCCGTGGCGCTCGATGACCCAAGCCCAACCCTGATTGTGCAGAACTACTTTCTGTCCGCAGACGGCTACGCTATTCGCGTCCGGCTCTCGGCACAGGGGATTCGGTTGAAGAACCTCGGACACGAGGATATTTCCGAGGTGCTGCGGGAACACGCCTCGGACTTCGATTTCTGCGCAATCACGGTTAAGGGTCCCATGAACGCGGGAACCCGATATGAGGCCGAACGTGAACTCGACATTTCTGTGGGGCTCAACCTACTCGAACGCGGCAATAATCACATCATCAAGAACCGCTACTCCGTGTGGCTTGACTCGGATGGCTGGGTCATCGACGTTTTTGGCGCGCACAACTTCCCACTCATCGTGGCAGAGGTGGAACGCGGTGGACCCGTCACGGACCTGACCATCCCCGCGTTCTGCGTATCGGAGGTCACCGAGGATAAACGATTCTCCAACGAGTACTTGGCGCTGGCGCCCTTTAGTGACTGGGCCGAGGAGTTTGGGGTGCAACTCGGCACCACCGGGCCCACCTTTATGGAAGGGATGGGAACCAACACCCACTCCAGCCCACTGGGTGGGCCAGACCCCTTCCCGTTTGGTTAGCGGCATGCCTGCGGGGTGAGCACGAGGTGCTGACCCCGCAAGCGTGACCAGACGTGACCAGGTTTAATCAGGCTTAACGCTGGGTGCTTAGGAACTGCTGGTAGGCGGAGTTTTCGTCGGAAATCACGTACTCCAAGAAGTGCGCAATATTGGTCATTTCCGGCTGGCATACGGCGTGGGCCATGCCGTTGTACACAACTTCGGTGAGCAGACTGCGCTCGTGCAGCCACTCAGCGGTTTCGGTGAAACGCTCCAGCGGAACAATCGGATCCACGTCCCCTCGACCAATGAAAATGGGCAATTGAGCCCGAGTAAACTCATCGTCCGTGTCCACGGCCGGTGAGCCGAGGAACCCAGACATCATCACCCCACCAACAAACCGGGCGGGACGCATACGCAAGAGCTGCGAAACCATCGCGCCACCCTGGGAAAAGCCCATCGGGACTACGGGATGATCTGCCGGGACGTTCTGGTCAAGCCACGCAAACACCGCGTCTGCAGCCTGCATAACTTCGGCCGCATCTGGCGTAGCCGGGGTGTCGCTGGGCCGGAACCACGCGTACCCGCCACCAAAACCGAGCGGTGCACGCAGCGAAACCACGCCGTATTCCGCGGGAACGAGCGGGGCCAGAGCGGCAAGATCATCCTCATTTGACCCCATGCCGTGCATGAGGACCACGAGTGGAGCGGACGGGGCAGGGCGGCGGACCCACACGGTGGCCTCGTTGTTGATGTAGAACGTCATGTATTCACTCTAGTTGGCCCGCGTCCCAAAACTGGCCGTTCGCTTTGCTCGGGTGGGGCATTCTCGGGTAGATATGACCCTATGGATTCTGGCGATATTGCGCTGCTCGTACTCGACCTGCTGGGCACGTTTGCGTTCGCGGTTAATGGTGCGATGACAGCGATCAAGTATGCGCGCGTGGATATCGTGGGCGTGCTGACGCTGGGTATGGTGACTGCGCTGGGTGGTGGGTTCATCCGCGATATCCTCATTGATTCGCTGCCACCCACCACGTTCCTCGACTGGCGGTATTTGCTGACGGCCGCGGTAGGCTCGTTGCTCGCGTTCTTTTTGGGTGCGCGGCTAGAGAAGCTGGCTAGGACCATCAATATGCTCGACGCGGTGGGTTTGTCCCTCTTTGCGGTGACGGGCACGCTGAAGGGTATGGCGTTTGGGTTGGGGCCCACGCAGTCGATCATCTTGGGTGTCATTACGGCTGCCGGTGGCGGTACGCTGCGCGACATTATGATCCAGCGTATCCCCGCCATTTTGCACACGGAACTGTATGCGATCCCGGCCGCGGTAGCTGGCGGTCTGACCGCCGCTGTGGTCAGTGCGGATATGCACCTGATCCCGTGGGGTGTGCTGGCTGCGGCGGTGTGCTTTGCGATTCGTATGGTGGGCATCCACTTTGATCTGCACGCTCCGCGGCCGCGTCACACCGAGTAGTGTGTGCCCGGATAGTATGGAGCGTTGTTCGCCAAAATTTTAGTGTGGGAGTTAGCGGCTGTGGCCAAGTTGTATTTTCGTTATGGGGCCATGAATTCTGGCAAGAGCACGTCTTTATTGCAGGCCGCCCATAACTACGAGGAGCGCGGGCACGTGGTCCTGCTGGCTAAGCCGGGTATTGATTCCAAGGCTGGCCGAGCTATCCTGTCCCGGCTCGGGGTGGACCGCGAGGTTGATTACGTTATTGGCGAGCAGGAGAACGCCTATGACTCGTTCCAGCGCCATCGCAGCCGCGTGCAGGAGGAAACTGGAAATGATATTTCCTGCCTGCTTATCGACGAATCCCAATTTCTCACTGAAACTCAAGTCAACGATCTGCTGAGAATCGCTGTGCTCGACGACATCCCCGTTATCTGTTACGGCATTCGTACAGATTTCCAAACGGCAGCTTTCCCAGGATCGCGGCGGTTATTGGAGATCGCTCATTCGCTTGAGGAATTGAAGACGATTTGCCGGTGCGGGCGGAAGGCTGTGTTTAATGCGCGCCGCGCGGACGGGAAGTTCATTTTTGCGGGGGCGCAGGTGGCTATTGACGGAGTTGAGGTCACCTATGAGTCACTGTGCGCCAAGTGTTACCTGCGTGAATCTGGCGGCAAACTCAACCGCTAGTGCGGCTGTTGACTCTTAGCCAATGGCTGTTGGCCGGTTGAGAAGCGCATACGAGTCCGGCGCGCTGGGATGGAACACATCATGCGTTCCTTCCCAGCGAGCCGGATTGTTTATACCTGGTGCGGCTCACCAGCGGCCGTGTACGTGCTCCTTGATGGACGAGGTGTAGACCGCATTCACCTTGCTGAGCATCTCGGGGGAGAGCGGTGCCTGCGAGCCGGCAGCAGCATTTGCTGCGGCCTGCTCAGCGTTACGTGCACCGGGGATAACGGTGGTTACACCGGGCTGGTCAATGATCCACCGCAGTGCGCGCTGTGCCGGGGTGGCCCCGGTACCTTCCTCGGTAACGAGCTGGGAGAATTCGGCTGCAGCGTCAACGCCCACCTCGAAGGGGATGCCGGCGAAGGTTTCTCCCACGTCAAATGATTCGCCGTGCCGGTTGAACGTGCGGTGGTCATCGGCGGCAAAAACGGTGTCCTTGGTGTAGCGCCCGGAGAGCAAGCCAGAGGCTAGAGGCACGCGTGCGATAACGGCTACGCCTGCCTCGCGTGCTGCCGGAAGGAACTGCTCCAGTGGCTTTTGGCGGAAGGCGTTCAAGATAATCTGGACGGAGGCAACGCCCGGGTGTGAGATAGCCTCTAGTCCTTCCGCAACGGTTTCCACCGATACGCCATATGCGGCGATCGCCTTTTCCTCAACCAGGGTGTCCAACGCGTCGTAGGTCGCACTGTCAAAGTAAACCGGTGTGGGTGGGCAGTGCAATTGCACGAGGTCGAGGGTGTCTACGCCCAGATTGGTGCGGGACCGATCGGTCCAGGCACGGAAGGAATCGAGCGTGAACTGTGAGGGGTCAAAAGGCTCGGCTCGGCGTCCCATCTTGGTGAATACGGTGATGTTCTGGTTGGTGGCCTCCTTGAGGAGGCGGCCCACGAGCCGTTCGGAGCGACCGTCGCCGTAGACGTCCGCGGTGTCAAAGAACGTAACTCCAGCTTCGAGCGCAGCATGAAGAACAGTCATGGCGTCGGATTCGGAGACCGAACCCCAGTCTGCACCGAGCTGCCAGCAACCCTGCCCCACAACGGACAGGTCAAAGGGGAGACGAGATGTAGTACGAGTTTCCATGCGGCTAGTCTAGGCCTGCCGCATGGAAACACGAACTTTGTTTAGCCGGTACTTAGAATTCCTCGCGCGTGGGTGGTGGCGTTGGCGCTTCAGCGGCTTTGGCCAATGAGGGGATCATGCTCTCCAACCGTGGTGTCCACTGCGTATAGCGTGTGGGAAAGCACCGCTCGAGCAGCGTGATCATCGCTGCTACCGCGGTAGATGCACCAGGTGAAGCACCGAGCAACCCGGCGATGGTGCCATCTTGCGCGGTGACCAGTTCGGTTCCAAACTCAAGAACCCCGCCCCTGCTGCCCGGTTTGGTTTTCATGACCTGAACACGCTGGCCAGCAGTGATGAATTCCCAATCCTGCGGGTCAGCGGTGGGCATGAACTCCTTAAGTGAAGAGAACTTACGCATATTGGACTTGGTGACCTCACGGATGAGGTAACGGGTGAGATCCCAGTTGTCCTTTGCCACGGAAAGCATTGTGAGGATGTTGGAGGGACGAATCGAACCAAACAGGTCCCATAGGGAACCGGTCTTAAGGAACTTGGTGGAGAACCCTGCATACGGCCCAAACAGCAGTGAGGTTTGGCCGTCTACCACGCGAGTGTCTAGGTGTGGCACCGACATTGGCGGGGAACCCACAGACGCTTTGCCATACACCTTGGCGTTGTGCTGAGCCACGAGCTCAGGATTAGTAGTGCGCATGAACACGCCCGAGATGGGGAATCCGCCGTACCCCTTGATTTCGGGGATGCCAGATTTCTGTAGAAGTGGCAAGGCACCTCCGCCCGCGCCAACAAAAACGAACCGAGCGCTGACCTGTTCCTTAGCGTTCTTGGCGTTCCACCGCTTATCGCGGGTAGTCACAAGCCAGGAACCGTCTGCGCGCTTGCGGAGGTTGGTTACCGCGCGCTCGGTGAGGATTTCCGTTCCACTCTTGCGCAGATGCTCGGCAAGGTTCACGGTTAACCGGCCAAAGTTCACGTCTGTGCCCCAGTCAGCGCGCGTTGCCGCGATGGGAGTATCCCCGTGGCGCTGCTTGGTGATCAGTGGTGCCCACTGGCCGATCTCTTCCGGATCAGTAGAGAACTTCAGATCCGCAAAGGCCGGGGTAGCACGTAGCGCTTCCCAGCGGCGGCGCAGGTAGTCAACGTTGTCGGCACCCTGCACAAAGGTCATGTGCGGAGTGGAGGAGAGGAACGTACCTTCCGCATCGAGCGCACCGTGGGAAATCAGGTGATTCCAAAACTCTCGCGACAGCTTGTACTGGTCATTGATATTGAGAGCCTTGCTGATGTTGATAGAGCCGTCCGCCTGCTCCGGAGTGTAGTTCAACTCGCACAGGGCCGCGTGTCCGGTCCCTGCGTTGTTCCACGGGTTTGAACTCTCAAGCGCTACATCGCTGAGGCGTTCATACAGGCGGATCTTCCATGTGGGCTCTAGTTGGTGGAGGAGAGCGCCAAGGGTGACGCTCATAATTCCACCGCCAATCAACACGACGTCGTAGTCAGTTGGGCCTGAAGTCTTTGGATGTGCCACGAGTTCGATGATACGGCGATCGGTTGCTTTCAGGCGTATCCGGCCACACTGTGGGCCGAGTTGTGACCTAGGTCTCTTGAGTATTGATTACCGTGGTGAGGCGTGACCACCAGTACTAACGCAACGCAAGAACAGCGTCTGAAATCAATCAGGCAGGAGGTGCGTCGAAGGAATAAAGCGGCAGGATCGTCGGAAATAAGAGTCCACGATGCCAAAGTGCGACGCACACGCCACATCAACCCGGGACAGCCACCCGCGAAAAAATGAGACACTGGAAGGCGCACGCCAGCCAGTAAAGGACCCACCCCACGACATGCCCGCACCTAGTGCCCCACCACGACAGCCACAAACGCGACGCCCCCTGCTAGAGCGGATTGGACTGACACCCACCCGGCGGGCCGCACTCGTGCGAGGACTACAAGAAGCCGCTCGCAAAACGAGCAACTGGGCCAGGTACCCCGGCGACAAAACAGCACCACCACGCATCGTGAGATACACGCTGGTACTCCTGCTCATCATCATCACATCCGCAACCTACGGCGTCGTCACAGCGCAAGCAGACGCAAACCTCGGCCCACACAACACCCACTACCAGGTGACAGTGGACTCAACCATCACACTGGACGTAGGCCCACTCGGCTCGCTGGAAATCGACTCGCCACTGCCACTATTCCTCGGCGCACGTGCCACAGTGGGGGAGATCCCAGCAGGGCTCACCGCCCTTGACGCATCCGAAACCCTCGGCGCACTCCAACAAGACCTCAGCACCTACCTACAATTCTTTGCCGCCCCACAAGAAACACTCGCCCTCGTCACCCAACTACTCATCGAAGACGCCATCAAACGCGCACTACTGTGCGCGGGAGTCATGGTGCTCATCATTGCGGCGGGCGCATGGCTCGTAGGACACGGGCGACGCAAAGAACTGTCCTACCGGCTCTCACGCAAAACCTGGCTCGCAGCCACCGCATACGTGGCCGTCACCGCACTGGGCATGACCATCGTGGTCACCCAAGCCCGCCGTGACGTGAGCGCAGACCCAGGCCGCACCACCAGCGTATTTGCCGGAACCGCACTCGAAGACGCCCGCATCACCGGCCGACTCGCAGGTGTAGTAGACACCTTTGGCGCAGAACTCGTGGGCGTGTACGAAAAGAACGAAAACTTCTATGCGGGAGCCAATGCCTCGCTGCGTGACGCGTTTGCCGCACGCCAAGAACTAGACCAAGCCGCCAGCACAGCTGCGGCGCCATTCTTGGGTGGGGCTGGTGGGGCTGGTGGGGCTGGTTCTGATGTGACTGGTGGGGCTGGGGCTGATGGTGCTGGGGCTGATGGTGCTGGGGCTGATGGTGCTGGCGGATCTGGCGGAGCGAACGAGGGCAGCCAAGGCGACTCGGGACGCGCAGACAGTGCCAACGCACCCTATGGCGCGGTCAACGAAGACGACCTCATCACCATGCTCATGGTCTCTGACCTGCACTGCAACGTGGGAGTCGCGCCGTTGATCAACACCGCAGCAAAAGAAGTTGGTGCCTCCATCATCATCAACGGCGGCGACTCCACCATCAACGGCACCGACATCGAACGCTTCTGCGTGCAAGCCTTTGCCAAAGCCGTGCCCCACGGCGCAACGATGGTGCAAAGCGACGGCAACCACGATTCCGCACTCACCAGCAAGCAGGCACGTGACGCTGGAATAACCGTCCTCGACGGCGGAGTAGTCGAAGTGGGCGGTGTGCGATTCCTCGGTGATTCCGACCCACGCGAAACCCGAATCGGTCAGGGCTCCAGCCAAAAGGGCGAGGAAAACCTCACCGAAGCCGGCCAACGCCTCGCCAAAGTGGCCTGCGCGGACGGCGCCAACGTGGACATTCTGCTCATTCACACCCCTGCGGTTGGTGTGCCCGTGATGGACACCGGATGCGTGCCCTACCAACTCTCGGGACACTTCCACAAGCGCCTTGGACCGCTATATCAAGGTCAGGGCGTCAGATACGGAAACGCCTCGACCGCAGGTGCGGTAGAAGGCAAAGTCACCATCGGGCCGCTCAATGGCACCGCCGAGATGACCGTACTGCGCTTTGACCCACACAGCCGGCGCATCGTCGACCTCCAGATCATCTCCATCAACACGCAGGGGACCGCAACCGTGGGTGCGCGCACCCGATTCCCGCAGCCCGAAGACGGAAACCGGGTGATTTACGACTCCCAAGAGACGGGTCGGACCCTTTTCAGCCGCCCGCAAACGGAAGAACCGAGCGCCCCCGGTAATCTTGAACCCGGAGATAATCAGACGGACGAACAAAACGGCTCGTAAGCCGACCCCCAAGCAAACACCACGAACACTGACTCGCGGCGCACTCGTGCCTGCCAAGCAGTGTAGATAGCGGCACTCCTTTAGTGACTACCTCAAGCCAGCAGGCACCCTCATCCTCACGCAAGCAAAACCTGGCACTCGCAGCGCTCGCCCTCGGTGGATTCACCATCGGCACCACAGAGTTTGCCACGATGGGTATCTTGACCAACATTGCGCACGGGCTGAACGTATCTATTCCGTCCGCGGGTCACGCCATCACCGCATACGCGCTCGGTGTGGTGATCGGAGCGCCCGTCATCGCGGTCCTGACCGCGCGGATGTCCCGCACCAAACTCGTGGCCTGGCTTATGGCGGCCTACGCCGTGGCCAACCTCGTGTCCGCGCTTGCGCCAACCATGGAAGTGCTCGTGCTCGGCAGGTTCATTGCCGGTTTGCCGCATGGCGTGTTCTTTGGCGTGGGAGCCGTGGTGGGCACTGCTGTGGTGGGACCGGCAAAGCGAGGTCACGCTATCTCTATGATGCTTGGTGGTCTGACCATTGCAAACGTAGTGGGCGTACCGCTGTCCTCGTGGGTGGGAACCAACCTAGGATGGCAGGCAGCTTTCATCATTGTGGGTGCGCTCGGCTTTGTGGCGCTCGCTGGTCTCATTGCGCTGCTGCCTAAGGTGGCACCGGAACCCGGGGCGAGCCCAAAAACCGAGCTTGCGGCTTTGCGTAACGGCAGGCTGTGGGCCATGTTTGTGGCCGCGGCGATCGGTTTTGGCGGCATGTTCACCGTGTACTCGTATGTCAAGCCACTCGTCATGTTCAACGCAGGCATGGCAGAGTCCTCCGTGCCGTTTGTGCTAGCACTATTTGGTATAGGGATGACCGGAGGCACGCTTACCGCGGGCCGCCTCATGGACATCAACGTGGTGCGTACAGTGATTACGGGCTTCATCTCCACCTCTATCTCACTGGTCTTTCTTGGGGTGGTCTCGCACTCGGTGGCGTGGGTGCTCGTGGCCGTCTTTGCCATGGGATTCACCTCGCAACTCTTGGCCATTCCACTGCAGGGACTACTCATGGACCTCAGCCCCAAAGCGCCCTCACTCGGTGCCGCGCTCTGCCATTCCGCACTCAATACCGCAAACGCGAACGGCGCGTTCCTTGGTGGGGTGTTCATCTCCTGGGGTTTGGGATACGGCTCGCTCGCCTGGCTCGGCCTAGGGCTCACCGTTGTGGGATTCGTCCTTGTGCTGTGGTTCCTGCCGCGCAAACCCCAGCGAGACCTCGAAGCGTTGATTGCTGCGTCCTAAGCACTGCGAACGACTGCTGCGCCTTGAGCGCCATCCTCTGAGCGTCGTGTCCTGACGCGTAGTCAGGTAATCTCCAGAAAAGGTTCATAATGTGGCTATACCAGCGTGAGGGGTCACGCTTGGTCTCAGCCGCATGGGCTGCCCGCTATTTTTAAGACCCGCGATTTTCTAGACCTTAGAGCCTCAAAACTTTGAGCCTCAATACCTTTGAGGAGATGGCCGTGACTGACACGAGCCCAGACCAGCCAGAACTGATTGCTAGTGAGCTTGACCCTACGGAGGAGAGTTCCGAGGACCTTTCTGAGGACCTGGCCGCAGAAGTAGCGGCAGAAGTAGCAACGGAGTTAGCCGCACAGCGCGAAGCCTCGAGCCGCATCAGCGACCGCGCCTTTGGCATCATCCTGACCATATTGGGCGCGATTGCATTTGTGGCGTCCATGGCACTGTCCATTGAGAAGTACCTCAAACTGGTCAACCCCGATCATGTGGCCAGTTGCTCACTGAACATCTTCCTTGACTGTTCCGAGGCCATGGCCTCGCACCAGGGAGCGATCTTCGGCTTCCCCAACCCCTACATCGGAGTGGCGGCATTTGCCGTGGTCACCACAGTGGGCGTGTCCATGTTGGCTGGGGCTAAGTACCCCAAATGGTTCATGATTGCGCTGCTAGTGGGCACCACGCTCGGACTCGCCATGATCATCTTCCTCATTTACACCTCCATCCACGTACTGCAACGCCTGTGCCCCTACTGCCTCGTGGTGTGGGCGATGATGTTCCCGCTGTTCTGGTACCAGATTGTGCGTGGTGTTCAAGAACACTACCTGCCCGCGTCCGAGCGTGTGCGCGCCTTCATCATGCGTAACCGCAACGTTATTTGGCCGCTGTTCTACCTAGCCGTGATCCTCTGGATTGCTCTTGGCATGGGTGGCACCATCGTGGACTACATTCAGTTCGGTTAGTCCCCGTGTGATGCCAAACGTGTTCATCAGTACCAAATACACGAAAACGGTCGAACCGGGTGTCGAGATCGAGCAAAGCGTGTCGCCTTTCGGCCAGTACAGCGTCGTTTGCAGTTTTCCACGCCACGCTGAGCCTTTCGGTTACTCGGGCGATGGTGAGGTGTTGCACCGCGATCCCCTTCGTGTACCCACCGCAGTCCCCGGCGCGATAACTTTGCTCTTGGTTCGGACGCTTGAGTGGTGCTTTGACGCCACGCGTCGCCACAGTGGTAGTGATGGATGGTCGCGACCAGAGTCCTTGGCCGCCAGCCCGGCGGCTCATGGGCCAGTTGACGGGTGACGGTGTCACGGGGACGGACTTCGCACCTACGTCTGTGGCACCACTGATCAAGTTTAACCAAGCGACAATCCAGCATGGCGCGATCCAGATCCAAATGCTGGCAGGTCAGGACGGTCGAACACGGGAGGCGGGCCGCCGAAAGTAGCGTTGGGTATGTCGAGGTCTTCCAGATGGGGAGCGTGAGAAATCCCATCCTAGGGAAACCACGATGCATACCCCTAGAACGCCACGCGACAGATCCTACACTCCTGACTGGGATAAGCCACCATTCTTTCTATATACAAAACGGTGCATGTTCTGATACAGTGCGACAACCAGTCTTCTTACTTCGAGAGTTCTCAACGAGGAGGAACTATGAAGAAGGGCGTACAGGGTGTCGTGGTCCTATATTTCATACTCCCACTCCTTTGTATGGTAAGTGCGTGTTCGAGGACTGATTCAGGCGTGCAGGAGCACGGACCACAACTACGCATTGTGTCGATAGACTCTGCCGAAGTTACGAGCAATGGCCTCACTCTCATTGTCGACTCGTGTGAAGGTAGTCCCTTTGCGAAAGTTTCGGAATCGGCACTTGAAGTGAACATCACTGTCACTGCCACTGTACAAAATCCAGGTCCTGCCTGTCTGGATTCTCTTGATGTCACGCTGGACAAGGCATTAGGGGATCGCACAATTATTGATTTGTCCAGTAACTCGAAAGTACCCGTCCTCAGCTTGTCAAACTAAGGAGTCAGGAAATGGTACGACCTAAGCACGGACTACGGAGTGGTGTGCTAGGAATTGCCGCAGCAGTACTGTTGTTATCAGTAGCCCTCCCGTCATCCGCTCAAGACCGCAAGAATGCAACGGATACAACTCCGGTGATGTCACACGAAGAAGCACTATCTCTCGATGCTGAAGAGTTCGCAAAGACTGGCACTCTCGATGAAGAGGGCATGGCGTCACGTCTTGAACTAGAGAATGAAATTGCTGGATCAATCGAAGAAATCCGCACGATTTCGGGCCCGAGGCTTTCAGCAGTCTATGTTATCCCTGAAGAATCCCTCGCAATTCATGTGCGACTCACCGGTGATGGAGAGATAAAGAGGCTCTCAGAGTTCAGTTCGACGCTTCCAGTACCGGTCTACGTGGAATATGGGGCAACCTATTCGCAGGATGAACTTGTGGCGGCCACCAACGAGATAGCTGAACAAATCATGCTCGAGAAAGTCGAGGGTGTAGACGGTGTTGAAGTTTCTGGGACCACCGAAAGCCTAGTGTTTGTCACGAATTCCAAAGCGGATTCTTCAACTAAGAAGGCACTTGCCGGTATTACCAGTGATTTCTTCGGTGCAAAATCAGGCGTTGCGGCTAGAGGTGCCGTCGCCAGTCCCATTGAAGTAGTTTTCGAAGAACATGAAGGTGCTGCGGAGAACACAAGTCGAGGCGGGGTGGCGCTTACCAGTTGCACAAGTGGGTTCACGGTCGTGTCCGGAACTGTGCGCGGATTCCTGACAGCGGGGCACTGCGGAAATACACAAAAATTCGCCACAACCCCGACAGGCGTGGCGTCACAGACCTCCACTTTTAAGGGTGAGAACTACGGCACGACTGCTGATATTCAGTGGCATTCCCCAACAGTTGCCGCCTCATTCAAGCAATTTTTCGGTTCGAGCGCGACGACGGCCACTACGCAACTCGGGACGCAAACCACGTATGTTGGACAAGGACTGTGTCACCGTGGAATGGCCTCAGGTTACTCCTGTGGATACGTGACGAGCCTGAACTTTGCTCCTACATGGTCTAATGCCTGTAACGGCTCGGGGTGTAGCGCCGTATTCGTCCGAGCCTCCGGTACCAATCTTGCTAACCTCGGTGGCGATAGTGGGGGCCCTTGGTTCGGAGGAGCTTATGCTTACGGTATTCACAAAGGTGGCCTTATCGCCGAAGTGGGTGCGTGGGCTGTCTTTACCCCCATAGCCAAGATGAGCACTCTCGGAGTTTCTCTCTACAAGTAGAGGTTGGCTATTATGGTGCCCCTTGTTTTCATCCAAGTTCTATGGCTGTTTGGATCTACTTAGCGCAGTGATTGAAAGAGCATCCATGTAGGCGTTGGGCCGGGTTTTCCCCGCCCAACGCTTGCGTGTTCCCGCTCTTGCTTTCCAGAGAGAGCACAAAGAAGGAATGTGTTTCGCGAATTTGAGTCGTCGCGCCTTTTCGATATATAGGCGATAGCGTCATTAAGTGCAGACTGGTCTATATTGGCAGATAGTTTCCTAAATGACCAATAAGGTTGTCTCAGAGTTCTGACAGCACTCATCTACTGTGCCTAGTGCGTCGTCGTTGAACGACGGGTCAAATAAGTCGACTTCCCTGCGTTCAGCGCTGGGTGAATACGAATAGATGGCTTCAGGAAAGAAGGCGGAATTCAAGAACGAATCCGAACTTCCGGTGAGAGCCATTGATGCGGGTCTGCGGTCAGGGGATTGTGAACTGTGGATCTCAAGGGAGTATATTGCCATCAATGTGGACACCAGCAAAGGAATCGAGCAATGGCCGGAGGCCGTATCAATAATTGGTTGTGACTGACCGCATTGCGCGGGTCATTAGCGACTATTCTTACGTTTACGGAACACGGCACTATCAGCAACTACAATCACACCCCATCCAACGCCAAGTAAAGTATCGCCCACCAATTCGTTTCGGAGTTGGAAGTGCTGTTGATGTAGCTCGAGTAAGAGCCTTCTCCTAACCCTCCTACAAGGTCAGTATCTGACCCTGCGTGGGATTCAGTATCCTTGACTCTCGCCGTCAGCCTACGTAAAAGCATCTGAATGCGTGGCACCCGATGCATAGTTTGATGTAAAAAGTGGCGTAAAATCTGTTGCATAGAGTGCGAGGAAGCACTAGTTTAGTACTTGTCTACGACTATTCGAAGATCTATCTCGCTGGATAGTGCAAAGTCGGACTTCATCGCCCGGGCTGACGTTGTGGGCACTACTGAAGTTGAGGCGCTGTGTCAATTGGTTGGGCATTCGGCAATAGAGCCCAGTGAATCAGCGGTCAGCAATGCACTTAATCAATCGGGTATTGCACGGGTGCAGGAAGAGGCTGCTACCTCCGGAAATGCTGTTCTATCTGCAGAGCAGTAGAGCGAAGTAGACCGTGCATTTGAACACCTCGCACGTCGCAATACGCGCCGCACACTGACGCGGACCCCACGTGATGATCAGTAGTTCGGTCATGCACGGTGCGATCTATATGATCGAGTATTTCGATGAAAACGGTTTATCTTTAGGTGAGAAGCCGATTCTGATCGTGTCCAACGACGGACGCAACGCGCAGCTTGATAACTACCTAGCTGTGCGGATCACTACCTCCCAGCCGATCCCTGGAGTGCGCGCACAGGTTCCACGCGAGCGTGGGCCAGCGGTAGGTCGTGCTAGATGCGACGACATCCTGATTGTGTACCTTGACGAGTTGAAACGGCACCTAGGAAACATCAGTATTTTGGATCTCCAGAACGTTGACGAGGGATTGCGTGCTGCGCTCGCACTATGACGCTGGGGTCCAGCTCAACGTTGCGGTGGGCTGGACCTCAGCCATATCGTCGTAAAGAAAACCACGCGGCGTGCGGGATCCGTTGATGCCGTTCATCACGCAAAA
>Ga0222423_1000717_pt1 | contig 19220 bp, 26 predicted proteins | sample 3A0metagenome_FD_182472 | JGI IMG/M metagenome (GOLD analysis project Ga0222423, IMG submission 182472) | Enriched microbial communities from leaf-cutter ant dump, University of Wisconsin, Madison, United States - 3A0 (version 2) | ecosystem: Environmental > Terrestrial > Nest > Insects nest >...
CCGCTCGAGTCAGCGCGCGCCCATCCACTCAGCCACCCGAACTGCCGCCGGTCGACAACCCCCCGCCCGGACATCGCATCGGCGCGTGAAGCGCGCACCGCGGAGCCCACCCCAACGGGAACGACGCAGGCGACGTGGGATGCGGCTGTGCGAGCCCAGGCCTCCACGGCACGCGCGACGGCGACATCCACCACGCCAGCGCGTGCGTCTGCCGGGCTAGACACCGCCGCAGGTGTCATCCCGAACACCGCGGCTGGTCGACGGTTCGCGGCCAACCTCGCCAAGCACACCGCCTGACACACCCACCCCGATCATGACGCCATGGCCCTGACCCAGTTCACCATCCACGCCACCGCAGGCGAGACCACGGTGACCGTCGACGGCACCACGGTCGCCGCGGGCAGGGTCGTCTTCGAGGCCGACAACACGATCCCGACCGTGACGATCTGGACTGCCGGCGATGCGACCGTCACCGGTGAGGGTGTCGTCCAGTTCGTGCGCGACCCCACCCAGGACGAGATCGACGCCGCTGCCGTCGCCGTACTCGGCCGTGTCGACGTGGGCGAACTCGAGCGGCGCGCCACCGCGAAGGTCCGCGGCGGCCGGCAGGACGTGTACCGGGTCGTCCTCGAGACGCTGCGGGAGATGGCCGATGGTTGACCTCGCCCCACTGTTCGCGCTCGGTCAGAGCCTCGTCGAGCAGGCCGTCGACACCTCCGGGACGGTAGCTCGGTTGGAGACACGCACGACGGTCACCGATCCCGCCACCCTCGACACGAGCACCACCGCGACCGTCCTCGCCGCCGATCTGCCGGCGCTCGTCGTGGCCGCAGGGAACGCGAACGCCACCCAGCAGGTCATCCCGGGTCTGGACGTGCGTCCGTCGGACTGGAAGGTCATCCTCAAGCCTGCCGTCACCCCCCCGCCCGTCGGGGCGTGGGTCGTCGTCACCGCGTCTCGTGACCCGCACCAGGTGGGGCGTGATGCGAAGGTCATCGGGCACGTCATCACCTCAGCCGGTGCGGCCCTGATGGTCTACGCGCGACCTGGGACGCCCGCATGATGCGGGTCGAGGTGACCACACGGGGCCTGGTCGACAGCCTGGACCGGCTCGCGGTCCGCGCCGACGGTGAAATCGCATCCGCGGTGTTCCGCACCGGCGCACAGTTGCAGACCCTCGTCCGCGCGAAGGCGTCGTCGGCGTACCACCCGTCCGCCGCGTCAGCGCGGCGTGGGCACATTCCCGGGACTGGTCCGGGCCCGAACGTGTTCACTGGTGACTACCGGCGGTCCATCACCTTGACGACCGGGTACCAGGGGGCCATGCCCGTGGCCGTTGTGGGGACGAACGCACCGCAGGCACGGGCCCTCGAGTACGGGCGCCCCGGACACCAACCGCCGTACCCGCACTGGCGGCCGGCCGCGTTCGAGATCGAGCGCACGTTCACTGCCGCCGTGAAGGCGGCCATCTCGAAGGTGGTGAACGGCCAGTGAGCCTGACACGTACGAACACCCCACTCCTGGCGGTCGTCGACCATCTCAACGCGCACGTCCCCGACCCGTGGACGGCCGAACTCGACGACCCGACGTTCGCCACCCGGACGATCGCCGTGGAGCCCGTGACACCACCACGGACGGAGTACTTCGCGATGGGTGGCCCAGACAAGTCCCGGATGCTCGTCCAGGTCACCATCTGCGCCGCAACACGCCAGGAGGCCCGCCTCGCCGGTGACACAGTCCGGGACGTTCTGACTGGTGTCGACCGCCGGAACAAGCCCCTCTACCCCCTGGCCGCAGACGGGTACGCATTCGACAACCCGAGCACCACCGCGGACGGGCACCGCGACCTCACCGACGGTGTCCACACGTGGGTCGAGACGTTCGAACTGGCCTGGCAGTACCGCCCGGAAGGTGTGACACCCCCCTCCTGACCATGTCGTCCAGCAGCAACACCGCTGCAACGGACACACAGGAGCCAGCATGGCACTCTTCATGTGGCGTGGGACCGGTGCGGCGTTCTGGCTGCCCGCGAACATCCAGGTCGCCGCGGGCGGCCCCACCACAGCCCAGATCGAGGACGGCATCGATCTGACGGACGGCATCAACGCGATGGCCGGCTTCGAGCCGTCCTCGTCCCCGATCAACGTGCCCGTCCTGCGGTCGCGGCAGTCGTACCAGATCCCCGGCGAGCGGACGTTCGGCACCCCGTCGATCACCGTCGTCGAGGACGACGGCACGGACGCGATCGCCCTGGCGCGGCAGCTGATCCTCGAGACCCTCGAGCAGGACGAGGAGGGCACCCTCGTCATCCTGCGCAACACGCAGACCCCCGGCACGGGTGACGTCGCGTACTGGGTCCGCGCCACCGTCGACTCCCAGGTCCCGGGTCTGACCCTCGACGCCGCCGCGGCGACGACGGTCATCAACCTGACCCCGCAGGAGGAGCTCCGCAAGGGCGTCGTGAACCCGACCGGTTCCTGACCCCACCCCTGACGCGCCCGCCCACCCGCCACCACACACGGGTGGGCGGGCGCACCCACACACGCTCAGGAAGGCACACCCATGGACAAGTCCCCCCGGATCCACAAGTGCCCGGTCGTGCTCGACCCGGACGCGGCCGACGCGGTCATCGACGCCCGCAGCAAGCTCGAGAGCAAGACCGAAGCGCTCCTCAAGACGTTCATCGACCGCGTCGCGATCGCGCAGGCACGCCAGCCCGGTGACGACCCCCAGGCCGTCGCTGAGGCGCTGTACCAGGACGACGAGGCCGACCTCGCCGCACTACGCGCAGAGGTCGACACCGCCGAGAAGGCGCTGACTGGCGCGACCACCTGGTACACGTTCCGCCCCCTCGGGTGGAAGGCGTGGCGCGCCCTGAAGGCCGCTCACTCGTCCAAGAACAAGGACGAGGAGTTCGACGTCGACTCCATCGCACCGACCCTCCTCAAGGAGGCGTCCCTCGACCCGAAGCTGTCCGCTGGTGACGTCGAGGACATCCTCGAGTCGGACCAGTGGGCCGAGTCCGAGGTGTGGATGCTGATCAGCACGGCTGTCGCGGCACAGCGGTGACAGCACGGGTCTCACGCCGCCAGTGGGCTGAACTTCGGTTCGCCCACCCCGGTGTCGACCCCACCGATCCGACGGACGAGTTCGCCGTCGAACTCCTCAACCTCGCCGACGAAGACCCGGATGTGTGGGAGACCGGATCCGAGGCGGACGCACTGCACGCGTACGAGCGGGCCCTACGGGTCGCGCTGCCTGACTACACGTGGGCGTCGGAAGCGCTCGACGAGGACGAAAACCTGGCCGTCGAGGTGTCCGTCTGTAACGAGCTGGGCATCTCCCACGACGCGTTCCTCGACTGGCCGGCACGCTCCCAGGACCTGGCCATCGCCGCGGCGATCCGGTCGCGGAACACCTGCCACGCCGGGCACCCCCGGGAGGCAATGACCGACCCGTCGTTGATGCAGATCAAGCGGGAGCACTGCGCGACGTGCGCACGGGCCGAGGAGTTCGAGGACCACATCCGGGCTCAGTCGGAGACCGCGGGCCCGGACTTCACGCGCGGCTGGCACACGGAGGTGACCCGTGTCCCTCGCTGACACGTACACGCTCGGCGTTCGTCTGACCGGGGACATCACGTCCCTGCGTCAGGAACTCGCCCAAGGGCTGGGACTGATCAACCAGTTCGCGTCTGCGTCCACGGAGGCCTTGACTCGCGCCGCTGCGGCCCTCGACCGGTCGGCGGCCGCTCTCGAGCAGTCCGCGAATCGTGTGTCGTCGGCGACGCGCCGCCAGGCAGCGGACACTCAGAACAGCACCCGCCAGTCCTCGACGGCGTTCGACGACTACATGCGCCGTGCGACCGCGGCGAACAACCAGGTCGCGGCGTCGACCGAGCAGACGTCGCAGCGGACCGTCACAGCGATGGGCGGGATGAAGTCCTCACTGCTCATGCTGACCGGCTTCGGCGGCATGGCGTTGCTGGCGAAGCAGGTGTGGGACGTCGGCATCGGGTTCCACACGTTCACGCAGAACATGCAGGTCGCCCTGACCACGATGCTCGGCACCGAGTCCGCGGCGAAGTCGTTCCTCGCGGACATCTTGACGTTCGCGAAGCAGACTCCGTACGCGTTCACGGACCTGACGAACCAGGCGCAGAAGCTCCTGTCGTACGGCATCGCCACCCAGCAGGTCATCCCCATCTTGACGGCGATCGGTGACGCGTCGACCGCGATGGGTAAGGGCGCGGACGGGCTGCAGCGCCTCGGGCTCGCGATCGGGCAGATCAACGCGAAGGGGCGCCTGCAGTCCCAGGAGCTCCTGCAGCTGTCCGAGGGTGGGATCAACGGGCTGAAAATCCTCGCGAACCAGGCGAACATGTCGACGATCGACTTCCAGAAGCTCATCGAGAAGGGCCTCGTCCCGGCCGACCAGGCGATCCAAGGGCTGGTCAAGGGCATCGAGGAGGGGTCGGACGGGATCAACGGTCAGACGAAGGCCTTCGGTGGCCTGATGGAGAAGATCAAGTCGTCCGGCGGCATCACCGCGACCCTGGACGCGGCCCGTACCGGGTTCCGGAACGCCGCCGCCGCGATCACCAGCTCGCTCGTTCCGGCGTACACGGGGTTCCTGCAGTTGGCGACGAAGGGCCTGGGCGTCGTCAAGCAGACCGCCAACGCGTTCAACGGCCTGGACGCCCCCATGCAGTCGATGATCCTGACGTTCGGTGCGGCGACTCTCGCAGTCCGTCTTCTGAACGTGCAGGGCCGCGCGAGCGCCGTCTGGGGTTCGTACACGACGGCGATGAGCAACGCCCGCCTGCAGACCCAGCTCCTCACGATGGAGGTCGGGCGGTCCCGCGCCGTCCTCGGGCAGATGCGTGCGACGTTGGGGGCGGTCGGCCCGATCGCGCGCTCGGCGGGCGCGTCCATGGTGGCCGCGTTCGGTGGGCCAGTCGGTCTGGCAGTCACGGCGGTGGCGGTGGCGGTCGCCGCGTTCGCTGCGTCCAACGCGCAAGCGGAGGCGTCGACGCGCGAACTCGCTGACACCCTCGACGTGACGACGGGGAAGCTGACGGACAACTCGACGGCTTGGATCCAGGCCGACCTGACGAAGTCGAAGTTCTTCGGTCTGCAGGGCCACAAAACGATCACCGACGCCGCCGACCAGATGGGCATCTCGATCGACCTGGTCACACAGGCGTGGATGGGTGTCCCGGGTGCCGCGGACCGGGCGACGAAGGCCGCGCAGGACTGGGCAAACTCCCGCAGTATCGCGGACCGGGCGGCGGGCTCGACTGGTGTCGCGAAGAACTTCATCAAGTATGTCAACGAGCAAAGCGACCGCCTCGACAAGGCGAAGGGCATCGTCGAGGCGAAGAAGAAGGTCGATGACGCGGCGACGAAGACCATGGTCACGCAGACAGGCGCCTACAAGGCGTCACTGAACGCGGTCCGGGACTGGTCGTCGGAGGAGGTCAAGTCGATCAACTCGGTGCAGGACGCAGCCCAGCAGGCGTTCTCGTCCGCGTTGAAGCTCGCCGGCACGGACCTGGACCTGTCGACCGCCGACGACGTCGCGGACGCCCGCGACAAGGTCGCCGACGCGACACGGGGGGTCCGGGACGCGGAGGCGTCTCTGCAGGAGACGCGCGGGAAGAAGAAGGTGTCCGCGAACGACATCACTCGTGCGGAGGATGCCGTCACGGAGGCCCGCAAGAAGGCCAAGGAGGCGGCGGACGACCTGGCGGACACCGAGGCCCGACGCGACCCGGTGGCGCAGTACAGGAAGAAGCAGGAGGCCAACCTGAAGGCCGCCAAGGACTTCACGAAGAACATCGAGAAGTTGGGCAAGCAGGGCCTGAACGCCACCGACCTCCTCGACATCATCAACGCGGGCCCGGTCGGGTCGAAGGACACGATCGACGCGCTCCTCGGTGGCGGCAAGTCGCTGATCAAGGAGACGAACAAGAACCGGGTCAAGGAGGACAAGTACTCGGCCAAGGTCGCTGACCTCGCAGGTATTGCGCAGCAGGCCCTCTTGACTCCCGGCGCTGACGCAGGTGACGCGCTCGCCCTCGCGTTCAAGACCTCCGCGCTCGAAGGCACGAAAGACACTGTGGCCGATATCGCGAAGAAGCTCGGTGAGGACCCGCAGTCACTGTACGACGCGGGAATGGCGATGGGTCTGTCGTTCCTGTCTGGCCTGTCTGACGCCCCGAAGTACCAGAGGACTCTCAACTCGGACAACCTCAACGGCTCGTACGGGCATCGCCCGAACATGCCGGGGTTCGCATCGGGTGGCATCTTCCCCGGTTACACCCCGGGTAGGGACACGGGGATGATCTCGGTGGGTGGTGGTGAGGCGATCATGCGCCCCGAGTGGACGCGTGCTGTCGGTGCGTCGTTCGTGCACCGCATGAACGCGATCGCCCGCGGCTCCGGTGTGAACGGTGTGCAGGCGGAGATGCGCCGCTACCTCGGAGGGTTCGCCTCCGGTGGTATCGCCGGCGCCCCGTCGGTCGTGACCGTACCGGTGTCGCAGACCATCGAACGGAACACGCCCTGGACCATCCAGCGGGCCTACTTCACTGACCCGACCGCAGCGGCCCGGTGGGGTGACGGTCAGCGCGCTCGCGCGAACACTGCAGGGAGGCGACCGCGATGAGTGACATCACCGCCCAGGTCACACTGTCCGGGCCGCCGTCGCTGACGTTGGAGCACCCCGGCCAGTACGAGCTCATCGGCGTGGGACTAGGTGGCCGGCAGTGGCGTCGCGCCACGGTCGAAGGCCGCTACCAGAACGGGCGGGTCCTGCTCGGTGCTGTCCTGGAAACGCAGATCCTCACCGTTCAGGTGCGGTGCCTGGGTTCGTCGTGGACCGCGGTCAACAACCGGCGCCAGGACCTGTTCGAGGCGCTGCAGCACATGAGTGGCACCGTCACGGTGACGATCAACGGCGTCACGAACACGTACACGTGTGAACCGGCTGACATCACGCCCGGGTCTGGGGACGTCCTTGACCGGTTCCGGGTGATCGCCAACATGGAGGAGTTCGTCTTGTCGATCCCGGTGCGGTCATGATCGGCCCGACGTACCGGTCCAAGGCCGCTCAGGCGGTCCTCGGGCCGTCCCGGTCCGCGCTCATCCCGTCCCGCCTGTGGCTGGGCTGGTTGGACGCGTCCGGCACCTTGATCGCGATGTCTGGCATGGCGGTCGCGCAGACCGTGTTCGGGCCCGCGACCGATGGGGTGACGAACGTCAGCGACATCGACGCGGGGGTCGCTGGTAGCGGGTGGACGATCGCCTCGGTCGGGCTATTCGACGCGTCCACGTCAGGTGCGCTCGTCGCCGCCGCGGACCTCCCCGCCACCGCTTCCCCCTCGACGGGAGACACCCTCGTCATTGAGGCGGGCGCGCTCACGTTCACGGTGGCCTGATGGACTTCGACGTCGAATCGCTGGCCCTGGCCGATGGCACCCAGTGGGATGGCGGGACCGTCGACGGCGTGACGTGGACGGTGACCGGGCCTCCCGCAGGCGGCGCAACCGTGGGTGCGCACGTCAACGGTCACGCCGCGCTCGAGCTGCGGACGACCGGTGGTGGTGCGCCAGCGATCCTGGCTGCTGAGTGGGGCGCGTCGGACGCGTTCACCGTGCACCTGGTGGCCCAGGTGGTCGCACCCCCAGCATCACCGGCGCCGGGCATGGCGACATCCCTGCTGTCGCTGCTCACCACACCCGACTCCGGTTGGCTGCTCGGCGACACCGCGACAGGTCCACTGTCCCCCGGTCTGCACCTGCTGACCGTCGCGGCAGACGGTGAGACCCGCGCTTTCTACGTCGACGGTGAGCTCCTCGAGTCCGTCGCCTCCGAGGACGGCATCCCCTCGAGTGGTGCACTCCTCGCCGGCGGCGGCCCCGGGCACGTGTGGCGGTTCGCGCGGTTCATCGTGACCGACAGCATCTCCGGCACTCTCCCCGCGGACATGGCCGCTCTCATCGCGCAGTACGTGTCGGCGGTCACGAACATCACCGCCGCCGGGTCGTGGGCGTTCACGGGCACTCTCGACGTCGACGTCAACGCCCTGTACACCCCTCCCGTGACGCCACCAGCGAAGAAGGGCGGCGCTCGGACACGCCCGCCACGCCCGGAGCCGCAGGACCCGCCCGCTGGTCTGGACCCGGTGAAGGTGCGCCGCTACTCCGAGGTCATGCCGACCCCGACCCTGGGTGACCACGGCTTCCCGGTTGACTGGGTCCCGACCGATGTGACCGATGCGGACTGGGGCACCCTGCAGGTCGTCATCGAGGGCGTCGACGTCACCTACTGGGATGACGTGCCGATCCCGTTCCCCACATGGGAGCGGGGCGAACCGTTCGGTGCCGTCCAGGCCACGCTGCAGTTCCCGCAGGTGACGACCTTCCACACGTTGCCGGCGTGGTGCGAGTCCGGTGCGTCCGTGGAGATCGGGTTCAACCGGTCCTCGGGCTACTACCAGTCCTGGACTGGGGTGATCGACAAGTTCTCCCACTCAGAGGACGACGGCACGTTCACCGTGTCCGCGCGGGGTTCGGTCTTCGTTACGGACCTGCAGTTGCGGCAGCCCGGCTGGTCGCCCGCACCGCAGGACATCGGCACGGTCATCGCGGACGTCCTGAACAGTGCCGTCTCACGTCGCACCGAGGACTGTGAGCCTGTCGTCACGGGCTGCCGGACCTCGGTCCTGGGCGGGTGGGAGCCCCGCGTCACCGGGTACATCCAGCAGCTGCTGGCGACCGCGGTGAAGAACGGCCGCCAGTGGACCGTGACGTGCGACGACCAGACACCGGTCATCGAGCTGAAGGACACGAGCACCGTGTCGTGGACGGTCACGAACGGGCAAAGAGGCATCGGTGTCGACCTCGAGCAGGACTGGTCACAGGCCCCGAACGTGATCTACGGGGAGGGCATCAACCCGGACGGCGGCCGGTGGCGGAACGCCGTGTACCCGGGATGGCGCCCCGACGACACCCCGGAGTACCCGGGGTCACTGTCGCACGGGTTCACTGTGGGCACGACCGACGCGGACACCTCGACGAACACGGGCGTGTCGGACTGGCAGGAACGCGCCGACCAGCCTGTGACGGGCCGGTTCTCCCAGGACGACCGGGCCCGGACCTTCGAGATCCAGAAGGCAGCCGGCATCACCCAGGACGGTCTCGTGGGCCCGCAGACTTGGGCGGCGACGTTCGGCACCGGCTCGAACACCGGGACGTTGGATGCGTTCTTCATGCCGCTGGCGTGGGCGAAGGAAGTCATGCCACGTCGGTACGGGCCCGACGGCACCGACCTGGGGGCGAACCCCGACTACGACGAGGACGTCCTACGGGTCGAGGAAAAGTTCGACTACGGGCAGGGTGTGCGCAAGTCCGAAGGGAAGACCGCCGCGCGTGAGCTCCTGGCCCGGGCGATGGACCCGGGCTGGTCCGGGACGGTGACGTTCGACGTCGACCCTGAGGAGCGGCCCAAGTACCGGATCCGGGAAGGATCGAACGGGATCATCAAGGGTCACCGCGGCGAGGACCTGCAGGTGCATGTCGCGTACGTGCGGTACTCGGAGACGTCCGTCGAGGCGACGGTCGACACGAACGCCCGCGACTACCCGACCCTGGACGCGATCCGGGACCGGGAACGCAACGCGACCGACCCGGCGAAGGCACTCATCAAGCGCCTGCAGAAGGGGTCTGTGACGGAGGCGCGGGCGACGTTCGATGCAGAGTCGCCGGCGGGGTACCTGCCGAGGCATGCCCTGTTCGCGAACCTGTGGTCCGTCGTCCCGGTCCCGTTCGGCGTGTACGGGTCGGTGGTCCGCACGAAGATCACCACCTCGGATCCGGGGGCACCGTTCGCGGTCGCCGTGTTCAACGAGCCCGTGACCGCGGCCGATCTCCTCACCCTCGTCGGGAACCCCCTCACCGCGGAGGACAACCCGTGGGATGAGAACGCCGACGACCTCGCCGAGGCCGGGCTGGTCATGGCGTGGGGGTGGCGGTCGCAGCCTTGCGGTTACTACCCGAAGCAGTACAGCGACGCGGACGGCGACAAGAGCGCACCCGTGACCGGGCGGATGCTGGATGACACGTCGTGGGACTACGCGACCGCTCACGCCCCGCGGATGTGGGTCGCGTCGATCGCCAGTGCGGGCTGCTGGATCGAGGGCCGGTTCTGGCCGGGGGTCGACTGATGCCCGACCCGTACGAGTGGGTCGACGAGCCCGCGTTCGAGACCGAGTACGACCCGCTGACGCCTCCCCGGTACCGGGTCGTTCAGTCGACACACCCGTGGGTCACGTTGTCGCCCGACCCGTGGGTTGCCAGCCAAGACCTGATCCAGAAGGCGTTCGAGGCCTCGTTTGTTGATGCTGCCTCGAACATCAACCCACCTCAACGACTCCACGAGGAGGACTGGGCTAGCGCGATCCACCCTGACGTTTCGGGTGGGTCTGAGTGGTGGCGTTTCATGGACGACGGTGTCGTCCTTGGGCCCTCGTGGGTCGCCTACAACTACGCCGTGTTCGACGGCGAGGTGCCGACCCTGTCGCGGCAGACGTCCTTCGTGAACGTGCGCCTCGACGGCGACATCGGCGGACCGCCCGTCGACGAGCTGCCTGAGACTCCCGACTGGGCGACCCTCGAGGTGACCGGTGGTCAGGCGACAGCGATCGAAGTCGACGTCCTGGTCGTGACCCAGGCGGGCGGCTTCGGCCCACGCCCTTACCTGCCGGTCCCGCCACCGATGGATGACACCCGCGCCTGGGGTCAGTGGCTGTACCGCGTCACGGGGACCCGAGGTGGTTCGGGCGCCGGCGGTGACACGTCAGAGATCGTCCAGGCCATCGCACGAGCCGCGACACCCGACAACGTCGAGATCTCGTGGGATAGGAGCGACCCACCAGCGGTGGTCAGCACTGACGACGGCCCGATCAAGCCAGGCGGCGACCTCCTGCCCCCCGGGCCCGAAGGCGACGAAGGTGCCGTCACGGTCCGGGTGACCATCGACTACCACGTGGAGGGCGGGAGCCTGGTCTCGGTCATGGCCGGACCTCAGTACGTGCACGACCCCCACCAGGATGTCGCGAACGCAGGCAAGTTCGAGGACGTGCCACCTGAGGTCGCGGTCCACACGTACGTGCGGGGCATGAACATAATCGCGGTCCACCACCTCCCGTGGCGGTGGCGCTGGGTACCCAAGGGGCTCGGATTGACCCGGCTCCGTCAGCGTCAGACCCTCCCGGGGTCGGACTCGTGGCCGTTGCGGCAACGGCAGAACGGCGCGCACACCGGGTCGTGGCCGCTGCGGCAGAGGCAACGCGGGGTGTGACACACCCCTACCCACCATGCGGGCATGGCGCAGGTGATCACAACCGTCCCGATCTCGGACCTCAATCGCCGTACCGGCGAGCAGGCCGAGCTCGCCCCGATCCCGGCAGCCTGGTACGAGGCAATGAAGGCAGCGGGCATGCCCGGCGGGTGCGTGTCTGACGCGTTCAGGTCCCGCGCCGAGCAGCAGCACATGCGCGACCTCTACGAGGCCGGCAAGGGCGCGTTCGCGTTGCCTCCCGGCTCGTCCCAGCACGAGATCGGCCACGCGCTCGACCTCGCCGAGCCCGCCCGCACTTGGGTGCGCACGCACGGGTCGAAGTTCGGGTGGATCAAGGACGTGAACCCCGACGAGTCCTGGCACATGGAGAACCACCAGACCACCTACCCGTACCCCGCAGCCGAGGAGCGTCCCGACATGTCCCGCAAGTTCGTCCACACCACGAAGGACCAGGCCCTCACCGCGGGTCACTGGACGCAGCTCAAGCTCACCGACAAGGGCGAGACGTCGGCGCTGCTCGCGGCTGGTGACTTCGACTCCCTCCTGAACATCGGCCTGTCCGGGCTCCCCGTGGGGGGTGTCGTTCAGGTCCGCTACGTGCAGATGTCCCCCGACGCGAAGGGCACGTACAGGACGGTCACGAACTACCCCGTCGCCGAGGTGATCGGCACCGCCGGTGGCACGTTCTCGCAGGTCGCCTGCAAGGGCTCCCTCGTCGACGGTCGACGGCTGCGCATCCTGGTCATGACGAACAGCAAGGGCGTCAAGGTCACCTCCGCTCAGGTCCGCACGGACTACTGGAAGTGACGGGCATGACCCCAGGTGCACACACGACTGACGACCCGACTCTCGCGGTCGTCGTCGCACGCCTGGAAGACCTCCGTTCCGACGTCGCGGGGCTCCGCCACGAGGTCACCGCCCAACAGGCCGGGTACCTCGCACGGACCGAGTTTGAGGCCTGGCGCACAGGCATCGGGCGAGAGATCGGCGACATCAAGGCGTCGGTCGTGCGTGTCGAGACCGACGTCGCTGCAGCTCGTGCGTCCGCGGACTCTCGCCGCCCCGCGTGGCCTGCTGTCGTGGCCGCCGTTGGCGCGGTGATCGCAGCGACCATCGCACTCATCCCCCGTCTTGTCGCCTGACCCCCAGCAAGGAGAACGAACGTGAATCGCACATGGCTCAAGGCCGCCGGCGTCCGCGCGGTGAAGACCGCAGCCCAGACGTCGGTCGCACTGATCGGCACCGCCGCCGTCGGCATCCTCGACGTCGACTGGGTCTCGGTGAGCTCCGCAGCCGGCCTCGCTGGCGTGCTCTCGATCCTGACGTCCATCGGTGGGCTCCCCGAGGTCGAGGAGTGAGCCTCGCTGCCGCGATCGCAGCAGACCGAACCCGGGGAGGAGCAGCCTGCAGCACCAATCTCGTCCGTGAGGCACTGCCAGCCAGCGACCAGGTCGAGCTCGACATCGCTCTCGCGGACGGTGCGGTGACCACGGCGACGATCGCGCGGGCCCTGGGCACGCTCGGGCACCGGATCAGCGCCGGCGCGTTGCAGCGGCACCGGCGGGGGGACTGCACCTGTGAGCCTCGCTGACGCGATCAGCGCAGCGCAGCCTGAACCCCGAACAGCAGCCCCCACGCTCGTCGTCGATGCGACGCCCGACGGTGGCGAGTTCAGTGGCCTGGTCACGCATGAGCCGGTGCGCTTGGGTGACTACGAGGGTGCGTTCGCGAAGGTCTACGAGCTCGCCGGGCTGAACCCTGACGAGTACCGCATCGTCGATGACACGGTCCGGTTCTCGGCATGGGAGCAGTCCGCACGCGCGAAGGACGGCATCCGCGACCGGGTCACCCTCTACTCCTACCGTGCCCGGTTCCGTCGCATCACCGAATTGGACCGCCGCTCGGAGGAGATCGTCGAGGCGCTGGCCGCGAACCTGCGCGCCCGCCGGCTCACTGTCCGCCGCACACCCGGCACGGGCCTCGGTGAGCCGTGCACGATGGCCCACCTCGCGTCGGACTGGCAGCTCGGCAAGGACGAGATCCGCGAGGCCGACCTCGAGCACGGGACCACTGGTGTCGAGCAGACCGAGTGGCGGGTACTGCGTGGCGTCGACGCCGCGAAGGTGCGGCTGAAGAACCTGCGTCGCATCGGCCGGAACATCACCGGCGTCGGGATCGGGTTCATGGGCGACCCCACCGAGAACGTCGCCGACTCGTACGAGAACCAGACCCACATCGTCGAGCTGAACCTCACCGACCAGATCCTGCGTGCCCTGGACCTCGCGACGTACGTGTGCGAGGAACTTCTGCCCCTCGCCCCGGAGGCGGACGTGTGGGCGGTCCTTTGCAACCACGGCCAGCTCGCACGACGCGGCACGAAGACGAACGTCACCGACGACGCCGACAACGTGCAGAACCTCCTCATGACGCTCCTGCGTGACCGGATCGTCGGACCGAAACTCCCGCACGTGCGCTGGCACCTACCCGGCACGGAGATGATCAACACGTTCACCCTCGCCGGCGTCCCGGTCGCTGCAGCGCACGGGCACAAGATCCGCGGCACGGAGGACGCGTGGCTGCTGAAGCAGACCGCCACCCTGCAGGCCCGCCGAGGCGTCTCCCCGCGCGTCTGGCTGACGGCGCACAAGCACTCGCAGAACATCCTCGACGTCGGTGCTATCCACCGGATCCAGGCCGCGACCGCTGACGGCGGCTCGAAGCACTTCACCGACGAGACGGCCATCTACGCGACGCCTGGGACGACGAACCTGCTGATCGGCCGCCACGACGAGCGCGGCTACTCGGACGTGGAACTGCTGTGAGTGCACCAGCGGCGGGCTGACTTCGGACCAGTTTCGAGCGTGTTCCCTGATCCCCTACCAGCCTGCACCTTTCAGCGAACCGTGGCGCCGCTGGCGCACGGCCGTCGCGAGTGACCCACGGCCTCTGCGGGTGCTCGTCGTCCGGCGAGCAGTGACCGCAGCCTCAGCGACGGTGGGTCGTCACCCTGTGTGCGGCACTCTCCTGGCTGCCGCGACCCTTCTCGTTGCGTTGCGGGAGACGGACTCGAACCGCCGATCTCAGGGCTTATGAGGCCCGCGGGGACGCCGCTCCCCCATCCCGCACCGTGCGGCACCGGCCGCACCGCCCACGTTACGGGCGGGGTGTGACACGTCGACGGATCGCCCGCCACAGCACCTCGTCGACCTCCCGCGACGCCGGGTGCGCGAGTATTCGCTGCAGGTCGAGCGGATGGGGCCACGCCACTTCTTCACCCGTCCCTTCAGCCCACCAGGCAGCGCGGGCGGAGAGCATGATCGCGAGCAGATCCCCCGGCAGGCCCGCGGCGACCGCCCGGTCCATGGCACGCGCCGACGCGATGACCTGCTCGGGTGTCCTGTCCATCTGTGGGCTCTCTGTGGGCCGGGGTGGTGTAGCAGGTTGATGTTGATGCAGGTCAAATGCCTTGGGCCGCTACGACCTTCAGCCCACAAAGGTGGCCAGTCTTGCGCCTCTGCAGCGCTCCGAGGAGCCCCTGACCTGCGCCAACACACTGTGCGCCTGGGCAGATTCGAACTGCCGACACCCGCTTTAGGAGAGCCGCCCGGCGCGGACATAAGGCCTGTTCACAGGCTAAGCCTTGGCTGCCTGTGGGCTCTCCGTGGGCCGGGCAGCCTTCTTCTCAGCCTTGCGTGCCGCCTTGCGGGCCCGTTCGATGTGCGCACCCATCCGATCAGAGACCTGATCCAGGCTGTCCTCGAACAGGTGCCCGTACACGTTCAGCGTCACGGACGCGTCGGAGTGACCGGCAATCGCCTGGACCTCCTTGACCGTAGCCCCTGACGCGATCGCGTGGGACACCGCGGTGTGGCGCAGCTCGTGCGGTCGAAGACCAGCCATACCGATGGCCTCGGCTGCTGCCCGGAACTCGCGGCGGGAGTAGTTCGCTCGGTTGATCGACGCGCCCCGTGCCGACACGAACACCCTGTCTCGGTCCGATCGGTCAGCGCAGAGACCGTCCAGCAGCGGGACGAGCTCGGGCACGAGCGGAACGCGACGATCCTGCGCAGCGTCCGTCTTGAGGCGGGTCTGCTCGACCTTGCGCCCGTTGACGACTACGACGGACTCCCGGACGGTCACGCGCCGTCGCATGAGGTCGACGTCTCGGATCCGGAGGCCAGCCGCTTCGGAGACGCGCAGACCGGTGAACGCGAGGAACAGCGCCCAGACCCGCAGGTAGTGCGGGTGTGCTGCGACGAACGCGTCGACCTGAGGGATCGTCAGGGCGATCATCGGCCGGCCGTCAGCTGCCGGGAAAGCCACGCCGAGGGCAGCGTTGTACGGGAGACGCTTTCGCTTCACCGCCAGGGTGAGGATCCCCGAGAGCACCTGGTGATGACGTTTGGTCGTGTTCGTAGCGCACGTCATGGCGTTTACCCACGCTTGGACGTCCTCGTTCGTGACCTCGTCGAGCCGCACGTCGCCCCACCGCGGCAGGACCTGAGATCGAAGGATGTCGAGGTTTCGGGCGCGCGTGGATGCAGCCCAGTCCGGGTGAGCCTCTACCCAACGCTCGGACATGGCCCGGACCGTGATCGCTCCGCTGTCCCGGGTGATGTAGGTGCCGGTCTGCTTGTCGGCCGCGACCTTGTCGAGCCACCCCTGGGCGGCGTCCTTCGTCTCGAACGACTTCTTGCGGCGCTTCCCCCCGGGCTCCTGCCACACCGCCTGCCAGCGCTTCGTCTTCGTTCCGTAGCGGGCTGTCTTCACGGTCTTGCGACCGTTGGGCCCGACATTCAGCCAGAGGTCTTCAACGTGCGCCACGGCGCGACTCACGGATGCGGCGGAGCCGGTTGACTGTCACCGGCGCGTACTCAAGCGCGCCAGGGTCGTCGAGCAGAGCGTTCAGCCGTTGGTAGTACCGCCCCGGGGTGAGGCCGAGCTTCGAGCGGATCGTGGTCTCCTTTTCGCCCGCGAACACCCACGAGCGGGCCTCAAGGTCGAGGACTGCGCGGCAGTCATCGGTGAGCATCACTGCACCTTGCTGTAGAAGAGCCCACACGTCACGCACTGCACCTGCTGGTTCGTGGCGGCTGCGCCGGCCCCAGCACCGATGAGACCGAATAGCACCGTCGCAGTCCCGATTGCGGCTCGCTGCCCACCGGTTCGCCGCAGCTTGAACTGGGTGCCGCCGCACTTGGGGCAGCGCGGCGGTGCATCGCTGCTCGCCATCAGGCCCGCCTCACGGAACCTAGCGTCCGTTTCCCGCGCTGCCGCGCGAGCGCGCTGCTCGCCGGCGTACTCGTGACGGCCCGCCCACATCAGAGCGGCAAGACCTGCGACGATCAGCACGAGCCAGGCAACTCCCGGAACGCCGACGGTCACGATGTACACGATGGCGCCAACTACCAACGCGACGGCCGCTGCGCCGACGGCGACGATCTTCCAGATGAGCTTCCGCTCCTCCGCCGAGGGCTCGTAGTGAACTGTCCCGTGCAGGGGCGCGGTGAAGTCAACCCCCGGGACCTTCGTTTCGGCGGAGGCGTACTTCTTGAGCTCTCCGGGGGTTGCTGAGAACGCGAAGGTGCTGCCATCCCAGTAGCGGTACTTGCCAGCCCGGTCGTTTGGATGCCATCCGACCTCGCGGTCCGATGCCTCAGGTTCGCTCACGTCACTCCTCATGCTCCGTCCTCGCGAGCCGCGAGGCGCTGTCGGATGTGATGCACCTCGGAAGGGTGCAGGTGCTTGATACGTACGTCGAGAGTGTCGCGGTCAACCCACAGGTCATCCGCGACCATGTCGAGGTCGTGTGACCACACCAATGCATCGGCAAGCGCCTGGACCGTAATGAGCCGGCGAGCCGCAAGGAGTGACGCCGCCAGCTCGTCGTGGTCCGAGCAGCCTTGGCGGTGTCCGAGTTCGATGTGTGCAAGTTCGTGGGCGATCGTGCAGCGACGTTCCGCCTGTGACTGACGTGGATCAATCCAGATCCTGTCGGTGCCGTTCGTCATGGCGTAAACGTCCACTGGGAGCTTGCGCCAGATCACGGTCACGCCGGGCAGGCCACGCAAAGCTCTCCACGGGTGGTGCATGCCCCGGACCCTAGGGCCCGGGGCTGACACCTCACTCGTTCGGGGGTACGCGGCGGGGCCTGGCGGCCAGACCGTACGGCGGTTCGTCGTCTTCTAGGTCTAGATCGCCCATCGGGTTGGTGGGGGTTCCACTTCTGATCACCATCCTGTTGAGAAGTTCCTGCGCGAGTTCGACGTCTGAGTAGTCAGCGAGGGAGAGGCCCGGCCTTTCCCGGAGCGCTTGCAGTCGCCAGTCGTCGCGCGTGACTTCGTCGAGATACCGCATCTCGTTAGCGGCATCGGATCGTCCTGCTTCTTGGAGTTCTGAGTCGGAGACACCGACCACCCTTGCCATCTTGGCGAGAGTGTCGGGCGGCGCGGTGACGGGTGCGTGGAACCCTCCCGCGACAGATTGGTAGCCCTTGGCGATCTGGCGCCATCGGCCCTCGCTGATGCCTGCACGGCGGGCGGCCTCTCGCACTGACACCTTGGGGCGCATCATCGCTCGAGCCTTCTCGATGAGTGCTGCCTCTGGTGGTGGGTTGGGTGTCGTCATGGCGTCCACGTTGCCGAGCGTATGGCTGCGAACGCTAGTTGCGAAGCCTCCGCAGAACTTCGCAACTACATCCGTGTCGTATTCGAACACTGCAGGTCAGCGCGTTGGCGCGTAGTTCGCACTACTCCGAACGAGTGGTTCGCACACCTTCGCTAGGCTGGGCACTGGCCTTCGCAGTACTTCGCGCGTAGTGTTGCGAACATGCCAACCGCCAAGAACCCCGCCGCCCCAGACATCTGGTGGGAGTTGCGCGTCCTGCGTGAGAAGGACGGCCACACCCTCACCTCGCTCGCCGCGGCCGTCCCCCCGGGCCCAGGAGAGGCCGAAAAGGGCATGTCCCTTGGCTACCTCTCCGACCTCGAGAACGGCCGGCGGCAGCCCAACCCGGCCATCACGAAGCGGCTTGCTCGAGCGCTCAACGTGCCCGTCTCGGTTCTCGAGAAGGACCGTCGGGAGGCGGCCTGATGCGCGCCCGCCCACTCAACGTCCACGAGGCAGCGTCGGCGCTCGGTGTGGCCGAGGAGACCGTGCGCCGAATGGCCAGACGCGGCGCCATCCCGGCCTACAAGGTCAACGACCACTCGTCGCCCTATCGGTTCCGACCCGAAGCGATCACAGCCTGGATCGCCTCGAAGGAAGCAGCCAACGCCCGACGCGCCAGCTGAACCAGCAAGCAATCACTCAACCGCCAAGCAGGGAGTAACCATGAAGCGCTCGATCTTCCCGGACGGTCCCGGCCGTCACCGGGCCCCGTACGAGATCGTCACCGACCTGTCCAAGTGCGGCGGGCCGTACCGGCCCGCGATGCACCGTGCCGACGACAACGTCCGTCTCCTGCCGGTGCGGGACGCGTTCTCGGCTGACCCGGACCGCACGACCCGCGGGTTCGGTGACGCAGCGTGAGCACCATCACCGTCACCACGCAGGCCGGGTTCGACGCGGCCCTCAAGAAGCACGGCAAGGACCGGTACGCGGACATCCTGATCCAGTCGCCCGCGGGTGTGTGGATCGAGGTTGGTGGGTCTGCTGGGGCCTACGACACGGCCACGGTCAGGGCCTCCGGCTCGGCCACGGTCAGGGCCTACGGCTCGGCCACGGTCACGGCCTACGGCTCGGCCACGGTCACGGCCTACGGCTCGGCCACGGTCAGGGCCTCCGGCTCGGCCACGGTCACGGCCTCCGGCTCGGCCACGGTCACGGCCTACGGCTCGGCCACGGTCAAGGCCTCCG
>Ga0222423_1000718_pt1 | contig 19216 bp, 13 predicted proteins | sample 3A0metagenome_FD_182472 | JGI IMG/M metagenome (GOLD analysis project Ga0222423, IMG submission 182472) | Enriched microbial communities from leaf-cutter ant dump, University of Wisconsin, Madison, United States - 3A0 (version 2) | ecosystem: Environmental > Terrestrial > Nest > Insects nest >...
AGATCGGCGTGGACACGGGCGGCTCCAACGTGCAGTTCTCGGTGAACCCGAAGGACGGCCGCATGATCGTGATCGAGATGAACCCGCGCGTCTCGCGTTCGTCGGCGCTCGCCTCCAAGGCCACGGGCTTCCCGATTGCCAAGGTCGCGGCCAAGCTGGCAGTGGGCTACACGCTCGATGAATTGCGCAACGAGATCACCGGCGGCGCCACGCCCGCGTCGTTCGAGCCGTCGATCGACTATGTGGTCACCAAGATCCCACGCTTCGCGTTCGAGAAATTTCCCGCTGCCGACAACCGCCTGACCACGCAGATGAAGAGCGTGGGCGAGGTCATGGCCATGGGCCGCACCTTCCAGGAATCGTTCCAGAAGGCGCTGCGCGGCCTGGAAGTGGGCGTGGACGGCCTGAACGAGAAGACGCAGGACCGCGAGCTGCTCGAAAAGGAACTGGGCGAGCCCGGCCCCGAGCGCATCTGGTACGTGGGCGACGCTTTTGCCTTGGGGCTGAGCGTGGACGAGGTGTTCGAGCTGACCAAGATCGACCGCTGGTTCCTGGTGCAGATCGAGGAGATCGTGAAGATCGAGCTGGATCTGGACAAGCTGTTCGAAGCGCAGGGCGACAAGGCGCTGGCCGCGCTGGACGCCGCCACGCTGCGCGCGCTGAAGAAAAAGGGCTTTTCCGACCGGCGCCTGGCCAAGCTGCTGCACACCACCGAGAAGGCCGTGCGCGATGCGCGCCGCGCGCTTTCCGTGCGCCCGGTCTACAAGCGCGTGGACACCTGCGCGGCCGAGTTCGCCACCAACACCGCCTACATGTACTCCACCTACGAGGAAGAGTGCGAGGCCGAGCCGACGGGAAAGAAAAAGATCATGGTGCTGGGCGGCGGGCCGAACCGCATCGGCCAGGGCATCGAGTTCGACTACTGCTGCGTGCACGCCGCGCTGGCCATGCGCGAGGACGGCTACGAGACCATCATGGTCAACTGCAACCCCGAGACGGTCTCGACCGACTACGACACGTCCGACCGCCTGTACTTCGAGCCGCTCACGCTGGAAGACGTGCTGGAGATCGTCGACAAGGAAAAGCCCGCTGGCGTGATCGTGCAGTACGGCGGCCAGACGCCGCTCAAGCTGGCGCTGGGCCTGGAGCGCGAAGGCGTGCCCATCATCGGCACCACGCCCGACATGATCGACGCGGCCGAGGATCGCGAGCGCTTCCAGCAGCTGCTGCATCAGCTCAAGCTGCGTCAGCCGGCCAACGCCACGGCCCGAACCGAGGCCGAGGCGCTGGAGAAGGCCGCTGCGCTGGGCTACCCGCTGGTGGTGCGCCCCAGCTACGTGCTGGGCGGGCGTGCCATGGAGATCGTGCACGAGCAGCAAGGGCTGGAGCGCTACATGCGCGAAGCCGTCAAGGTCAGCAACGACTCGCCAGTGCTGCTGGACCACTTCCTGTCCAACGCCATCGAGTGCGACGTGGACTGCGTGCGCGACGCAACCGGCGCCGTCTTCATCGGCGGCGTGATGGAGCACATCGAGCAGGCGGGCGTGCACTCGGGCGATTCGGCCTGCTCGCTGCCGCCGTACTACCTCAAGAGCGAAACGGTGGCCGAGATCAAGCGCCAGACGGCGGCCATGGCCGAAGGCCTGAACGTCGTCGGCCTGATGAACGTGCAGTTCGCCATCCAGGAGACGGACGCCGGCGACGTGATCTACGTGCTCGAAGTGAACCCGCGCGCATCGCGTACCGTGCCCTTCGTCAGCAAGGCCACGGGCATCCAATTGGCCAAGGTGGCGGCGCGCTGCATGGCCGGGCAGACGCTGGCCAGCCAGGGCATCGCCAAGGAGGTGACGCCGCCGTACTTCAGCGTCAAGGAGGCCGTATTCCCCTTCGTCAAGTTCCCGGGCGTCGATACGATCCTCGGCCCCGAGATGAAGTCCACCGGCGAGGTCATGGGCGTGGGCAAGACCTTTGGCGAGGCCTTCGTCAAGAGCCAGCTGGGCGCGGGCACGCGCCTGCCGCGCTCGGGCAAGGTGTTCCTCACCGTGAAGAACGCCGACAAGCCCCGCGCCGTGGCGATCGCCCGCGAGCTGGCCACCATGGGCTTCGAGCTGCTGGCCACGCGCGGCACGGCGGCGGCGATTGCCGAGGCGGGGGTGGAAGTGGCCGTGGTCAACAAGGTGACCGAGGGCCGCCCCAACATCGTCGACATGATGAAGAGCGGCGAGGTTGCCATGGTCATCAACACCGTCGAGGAGCGCCGCAACGCCATCGCCGACTCGCGCGCCATCCGCACCAACGCGCTGCTCAATCGGGTGACCACCTTCACCACCATCTTCGGCGCCGAAGCCGCCGTCGAGGGCATGAAGCACCTCGATACGCTGGACGTGTACTCGGTGCAGGAGCTGCACGCGCAGCTGGCAGCCTGATGGTTTTGCCGTGATGGCAAACACGGCATAATCGGCCGCTGAATCGAGAACAACCGCCGCGCGGCAACGTGCGGCGGTTTCACTTTTGGGGCTGCCCGCAGGCATGCCCGGTTTGCTGACCATGGAGACTGATTGAATGGCCACCATTCCCATCACCAAGCGCGGCGCGGAAAAGCTCAAGCAAGAGCTGCAGCGCCTGAAGACCGTTGACCGGCCCGCCGTCATCGCCGCCATTGCCGAGGCGCGCGCGCAGGGCGACCTGAGCGAGAACGCCGAGTACGAGGCCGCCAAGGATCGCCAGGGCTTCATCGAAGGCCGCATCCAGGAGGTCGAGGGCAAGCTCTCGGCCGCGCAGATCATCGACCCTTCGGCGCTGGACGCCGGCGGGCGCGTGGTGTTCGGCGCCACCGTCGAGCTGGAGGACGAGGACAGCGGCGACACCGTCAAGTACCAGATCGTGGGCGAGGACGAAGCCGACCTGAAGCACGGCCTGATCAACGTCTCCAGCCCGATCGCCCGCGCGCTGATCGGCAAGGAGGAGGGCGACACCGCCGAGGTGCAGGCTCCGGGCGGCGTGCGCCGCTACGAGGTCGTGTCCGTGAGTTATCTGTGAGGCATCTCCCTGCACTGCGCGCCTCGGTGCAGCCGCCAGAGGCGGCAGCCCTTCGGGGCCGTCCAAGCCTGCGCAGGCAGGCTTGGAGCCGCGGCCCTCAGCCCCTTCTCTCGGCTGCGCCGGGAAGGGGGACGCTGCCCGTGCGGCGGGGCGGCCCTTGCACGGCAGCCCACGTCTGGGGCGCGTCAGTGGTATGGGGCATGCCCAATGGCTAGGGAGCTGAAAATCATGGAGCGCGTGGGTGAACGCCTGCCCCTGCTGGCCGCCGCGCTGTGGTGGGGCAGCCTGTCGGCGATCGGCTTCGTGGCCGTGCCGCTGCTGTTCGTGCACCTGCCCACGCCGGCCATGGCCGGCGGCATGGCGGCGCGGTTGTTCGAGGCGCAGACCTATATTTCGATAGCGTGTTGCGCGCTTCTGCTGGTAATTTCAAAGAAGAAGTATGCTGAAAAGCCCGAGGAATGGGCGCAAGCAGCTCTTGTTTTTATCATCCTGGGTTTGCTGCTGGCCTTGCTGATGCAGTACGGCGCGGCGCCGCGCATCGTGGCGCGCCAGAACCTGCGCCTGTGGCACGGCCTGGGCAGTGCCATGTACGTAGGCCAGTGGCTGTGCGCGCTGGCCGTGCTGTGGCGTACGGCAAGACTAGTGCAGTGTTCGACGCTATCTGGAACATAAAACCGCGTCTTTTCGGCCTGGGCGGCGTTGCAAATCCTCGCGATAGCTACGGCTATCGCTGTGGTTTGCGCCTTGCCCAGACCAAAAATCCATCGGTTTTATTTGTTCCATCAAGCATCGAACACTGCACTAGGTACAACCCCCTGAGCGGCTGCGCCGCTTCCCCCTTCTCTTGCATCGCTTGCGCGCTGCGGGAAGGGGGACGACGCCAGCGCGGCGGGGCGGCCCTTGCGCGGCGTCCCTCGCCTGGGGAGGCAGCGGTTTCAAGTGACCATGGCGCCGTGTACGCAGAGCCGGCTTTATTCGCGCCAGTGCTCGGCCACCCAGGTGGCGGGCTGGATGTGGCGAAAGCGCCGGTTGCGCCGGCCGGCCAGCGCGTCCGGCGGGTTGCATTCGCCGTGGAAGATGACGATGCGCGCGCCCGGCGGCACGAAGGGCGCCTTCCAGTAGTTGGTGGGCCAGCGCGGAATGCCGTGGTACTTGAAGCTGGGGCACCACTCCTGGGGCCAGTACTGCAGCTTGCCCTGCCGGTGCAGGAAGTCCGACAGATAGGCCTGCTCGTTGCGGAAGCTGCGCCGGATCGCGTCGAAATGGCCGCGAAAGTACTCCAGCACGTCAGGGTGCGCGCCCAGCTCGAAGCGGTAGACGGACGAGTTGCCGGTGATGCGCCAGGGCCGCTTGTAGTCGTGGATGATGAGGAATTCGCCCGGCCGGGTGAAGAAGTCGTCCAGGCTGCCGGTGACGACCACGTCCACGTCCAGGAACAGCGCCGTGCCGCGCAGGCCGTGCAGGTCGGCGGCAAAGGTGGCCAGCTTGTTCCAGCCGCGCTCGGGAATGCCGGCGGGCAGGTCGAGCGGCGGAATCGGCAGGCACTGCACCTCGGGCCGTATGCCGGCGCCGTCGTCGGTCAGGCAGACGAAGCTGAAGTCGCCGCTCAGGTGGCGGCGCACCATGGCGTACAGGCGGTTGACGTACTCGGGGCCGTACTTCGTGCCCCACTTCATGCAGATCACATGGCGTTGCCGGGGGGCGGCGGCGGGCGTGGCGCCGGCCATCAGTCGGCCTGGCCCTTCTTGATGGACTTGGGCTTGGCCTTCTTGGCGCGCTTGACCTGGCCGCCGGCCGTCAGGCGCTGGTTGCCCAGCACGCGCAGCTGCTTGACCTCGGGCCGCTGGCCGGGGCGGCCGAACTTGAGCACCTTCACGTCGCGCGGGCCGCTCTTGCGGTCCTCGTCCACGGCGCGGGCCTTCCTGGGCGTGGGGCGCCACAGCACCAGCAGCTTGCCGATATGCTGGATGGGCGCGGCGTTCAGGTCGGTGGCCAGCTGCTGGTACATGGCCTCGCGCGCGGCGCGGTCGTCGCCGAACACGCGCACCTTGATCAGGCCGTGCGCGTTCAGCGCCGCGTCCACCTCTTTTTGCACGGCGGCGGTCAGGCCGTCGTTGCCGATCAGCACCACGGGGTCGAGGTGATGGGCTTCGGCGCGGTGTTCCCGGCGCTCGGCGGGAGTCAATTGAATTTGGGGCATGGCCCGTATTATCTCAAGGCATGAAAGCTCAGACCAAAAGCAAGAAGGTCAACAAGGCGTGGCTCAACGACCACGTCAACGATCCTTACGTCAAACTCGCCCAGAAGGACGGCTACCGCGCGCGCGCCGCGTACAAGCTCAAGGAGATCGACGAGCAGCTCGGCCTGATCCGGCCCGGCCACGTCGTCGTCGACCTGGGCAGCAGCCCCGGCGCCTGGAGCCAGTACGTGCGCCGGCGCCTGTCGCCGTCCGGCGCGGCGGCGGGGCAGTTGAATGGCACCATCATCGCGCTCGACATCCTGCCGATGGAGCCCATCGAGGGCGTGCTGTTCCTGCAGGGCGACTTCCGCGAAGACGACGTGCTGGCGCGCCTGCAGCAGGCGGTGCAGGGCCGGCCGGTGGACGTGGTGGTCTCCGACATGGCGCCCAACCTCTCGGGCGTGGAGTCGGTGGACGCGGTGCGCATCGCCCACCTGATCGAACTGGCGGTGGACTTCGCCGTACACCACCTCAAGCCCGACGGCGCGTTGGTGGTCAAGCTGTTTCACGGCAGCGGCTATGCGCAGCTGGTACAACTGTTCAAGAATACCTTCCGCACGGTCAAAACCATCAAGCCGAAGGCCTCGCGCGACCGCTCGGCCGAGACTTTCCTGGTCGGGCTGGGGCTCAAGCAGCATTGAAGCGCGTGCCTTGACCATGAATCGCGCTGGGGTAAACGGCCCATGCCGTCTGGTTGAAACGCCTAAAATCACCCCCAATTGCGTATGCACCTGCCTTCAAGGCATCGATTTCCTCACTGAACCTGGAGTCCCGCTTGAACAATCAGTGGTTTTCTAAAGTCGCCGTATGGCTGGTCATCGCCATGGTGCTGTTCACGGTGTTCAAGCAGTTCGACACCCGCCCCGGCGTCGGTGGCGGCACGATCGGCTACTCCGACTTCCTGGAGCAGGTGCGCGACGGACGCATCAAGAGCGCCACCATCCAGGAAGGCCCGGGCGGCACCGAGATCGTCGCCGTCACCAACGACGAGCGGCGCGTGCGCACCACCGCCACCTATCTGGATCGCGGCCTGGTGGGCGATCTGATCAACAACGACGTCAAGTTCGACGTCAAGCCGCGCGAAGAGGGTTCCCTGCTGATGACGCTGCTGGTCAGCTGGGGGCCGATGCTGCTGCTCATCGGCGTGTGGGTCTACTTCATGCGCCAGATGCAGGGTGGCGGCAAGGGCGGAGCGTTCAGCTTCGGCAAGAGCAAGGCGCGCATGCTCGATGAGAACAACAACACCATCACCTTCGCCGACGTGGCCGGTTGCGACGAGGCCAAGGAGGAGGTCAAGGAGGTGGTGGACTTCCTGAAGGATCCGCAGAAGTTCCAGAAGCTCGGCGGCCGCATTCCGCGCGGCCTGCTGCTGGTCGGCCCGCCCGGTACCGGCAAGACGCTGCTGGCCAAGTCCATCGCGGGCGAGGCCAAGGTGCCGTTCTTCAGCATCTCGGGCTCCGACTTCGTGGAAATGTTCGTCGGCGTGGGCGCGGCCCGCGTGCGCGACATGTTCGAGAACGCCAAGAAGAACGCCCCCTGCATCATCTTCATCGATGAAATCGACGCCGTCGGCCGCCAGCGCGGCGCAGGCCTGGGCGGCGGCAACGACGAGCGCGAGCAGACGCTCAACCAGATGCTGGTCGAGATGGACGGGTTTGAAACCAACCTGGGCGTGATCGTCGTCGCCGCCACCAACCGCCCCGACATCCTGGACGCTGCCCTGCTGCGCCCCGGCCGCTTCGACCGCCAGGTCTACGTGACGCTGCCCGACATCCGCGGCCGCGAGCAGATCCTGACGGTGCACATGCGCAAGATCCCAGTGGGCCAGGATGTCAACCCCAGCATCATCGCGCGCGGTACGCCCGGCATGAGCGGCGCCGACCTGGCCAACCTGTGCAATGAGGCCGCGCTGATGGCCGCGCGCCGCAACGCGCGCACCGTCGAGATGCAGGACTTCGAGAAGGCCAAGGACAAGATCATCATGGGCCCCGAGCGCAAGAGCATGGTCATGCCCGAGGAAGAGCGCCGCAACACCGCTTACCACGAGGCGGGCCACGCCCTCATCGGCAAGCTGCTGCCCAAGTGCGATCCGGTGCACAAGGTCACTATCATCCCGCGCGGGCGCGCGCTGGGCGTGACCATGAGCCTGCCCGAGAAGGATCGCTACTCCTACGACAAGGAGTACATGCTGAACCAGATCGCCATGCTGTTCGGCGGGCGCATCGCCGAGGAAGTGTTCATGCACCAGATGACCACGGGCGCGAGCAACGACTTCGAGCGCGCCACCAACCTGGCGCGCGACATGGTCATGAAGTACGGCATGAGCGAGGCGCTCGGTCCAATGGTCTACGCCGAGAACGAGGGTGAGGTCTTCCTGGGCCGCTCGGTCACCAAGACGACCAGCATTTCGGAAGAGACCATGCAGAAGGTCGACGCCGAGGTGCGCCGCATCATCGACGAGCAGTACGCGCTGGCGCGTCGCCTGATCGAGGAGAACAGCGACAAGATGCACGCCATGGCCAAGGCCATGCTCGACTGGGAGACCATCGACGCCGAGCAGCTCGACGACATCATGGCCGGCAAGGATCCGCGTCCCCCGAAGGACTGGACGCCGCGCACGCCTCCGTCCGGCGGCGACGATGGCAGCGGCGGAACGCCCGCCGTCAAGACCGATCCCTCGCCCACGGCGGCGTAATCCACCAAACGGGGCCCAGCGCCCCGTTTTTCATATTTGCGCATGTACTGGCAGACTTCCCGCTTTCGCATCGACCTGTCGCGCCCGCAGGTCATGGGCATCGTCAACGTCACGCCCGACTCGTTTTCCGACGGTGGCCGGCATGCCGATGCGCAGTCGGCGCTGCGGCACTGCGAGCAGCTGCTGAAAGACGGCGCCGCCATCCTGGACATCGGTGGCGAGTCCACCCGCCCCGGCAGCCCCGGCGTGCCGCTGGAGGTGGAGCTGGCGCGCGTGCTGCCCGTGGTGCGGCACGCCGTGGGCCTGGGCGTGCCGGTATCGGTGGACACTTACAAGGCCGAGGTCATGCAGGCGGCGCTGGACCTGGGCGCCGACATCGTCAACGACGTCTGGGCGCTGCGCCAGCGCGGCGCCCTGGACGTGGTGGCCGCGCACCCCGATTGCGGCGTGTGCCTGATGCACATGCACCGCGATCCGCAGACCATGCAGGCAGCGCCCATGCAGGGCGACGTGGTGCCGCAGGTGCGCGCCTTTCTGCTGGAGCGCGCGCAGGCGCTGCAGGCGCGCGCAATTGCAAAACATCGTGTCGTGTTCGACCCGGGCATCGGTTTTGGCAAGACGGTGCCGCAGAATTTCGCCCTGCTGGCGCGCCAGCGCGAGCTGCTGGCGGCAGGTTACCCGGTGCTGGCCGGCTGGTCGCGCAAATCCTCGCTGGGCGCCGTCACGGGCCTGGCCGTGGATGAGCGCCTGGCGCCCAGCGTGGCCGCCGCGTTGCTGGCCGCAGAGCAGGGCGCGCGCATCGTGCGCGTGCACGACGTGCGCGCCACTGTGGCGGCGCTGGCCGTCTGGCAAGCCGTGCAGGAGCAGGCCGTGCAGGGTTGAACGAGCAATCACACCAAGAAAGATACTGGATGACACGTCAATACTTCGGCACCGACGGCATACGCGGCACCGTCGGCCAGTCGCCGATCACTCCCGACTTCGCGCTGCGCCTGGGCCACGCCGTGGGCCGGGTGCTGCGTCAGGACGAGGAGCGCCCCACGGTGTTGATCGGCAAGGACACGCGCATCTCCGGCTACATGCTGGAAAGCGCCCTGGAGTCGGGGCTGATCTCGGCCGGTGTGGACGTGGTGCTGCTTGGCCCCTTGCCCACGCCCGGCGTGGCCTACCTCACGCGCGCGCTGCGCGCCAACCTGGGGGTGGTCATCTCGGCCAGCCACAACCCCTATCCGGATAATGGCATCAAGTTTTTCAGCGCCACGGGCGCCAAGCTGCCCGATGCCTGGGAACTGCAAGTGGAGCAGGCGCTGGCGCAGCCGCCGCAGTGGGTCGATTCGGCCACGCTGGGGCGTGCGCGCCGCCTGGACGACGCGGCCGGACGCTACATCGAGTTCTGCAAGAGCACGCTCGACCACGATCTGACGCTGCGCGGCCTGAAGATCGTGGTTGATGCGGCGCACGGCGCGGCCTACCACATTGCGCCCAAGGTGTTCCATGAACTGGGCGCCGAAGTCATCGCCATAGGCTGTGCGCCCGATGGCCTGAACATCAACCATGAGGTGGGAGCCACCCACCCGGACGCCCTGGTGCGCGCCGTGCGCGCCAACCATGCCCACTATGGCGTAGCCCTGGACGGCGACGCGGATCGCCTGCAGATGGTGGACGCCACGGGCCGCTTGTTCAATGGCGACGAACTGCTCTACCTGATGGTTGCCGATCGCCTGCAGCAGGGTGAACCGGTGCGCGGCGTGGTCGGCACGCAGATGACCAACATGGCGGTGGAGCTGGCCCTGCAGGCGCGCGGTGTGCAGTTCGTGCGCGCCAAGGTGGGAGACCGCTACGTGCTCGAAGAGCTCAGCCGCAACGGATGGCTGCTGGGCGGCGAGGGCTCGGGCCATCTGCTGGCGCTGGACAAGCACACCACAGGCGACGGCCTGATCAGTGCGCTGCAGGTGTTGCAGTCCTGCGTGCGCGGGCGCAAGAGCCTGGCTGAACTGCTGGCCGAGGTACCGCTGCTGCCGCAGGTGCTGCTCAACGTGCGCTTGAGCCCGCAGCAGGATTGGAAGGCCAACCGCCTGCTGGACGATGCCATCCGGCAGGTGAACGCCGAACTGGCCGGCAGCGGCCGCGTACTGGTGCGTGCCAGCGGTACCGAGCCGCTTTTGCGCGTAATGGTCGAGGCGCGCGATGCCGAGCAGGCCAACCGCTGCGCCCAGCGCCTGGCGGATGCGGCGCGCGCGGGGTAGCCGGCGCCAGCGCGTCAGGCCACTCGCTGGAGCAGGAAGTCCGTCAGGTTGGCACTGGGTTGTGGTTTGCTGAAGAAATAACCCTGGGCCTCATCGCAGCCCTGTGAGCGCAGGAAATCCAGCTGCTCCGCGGTCTCCACGCCCTCGGCCGTGGTATGCATACCCAGTGCCTGTGCCATGCGGATGATGGCGCTGACGATGGCGCGATCGTTGCTGTCCTGGTGCAGGTCGCGGACGAACGACTGGTCGATCTTCAGCCGGTAGATCTGAAAGCGCTTGAGCTGGCTGAGCGACGAGTAACCGGTGCCAAAGTCATCCACCGCCATGCGTACGCCCCGGGCGTGCAGTTGCTCCATGGTGGCGATGGCCGCGTGCGAATCGGAAACGGCCACGTTCTCCGTCAGCTCCAGCTCCAGCCGGTCGCCCGGAATGTCGTATTCGGCCAGCAGGCGCTCGATCAGCTCGGGCAGCCGGGGCTCGCGAAACTGCACAGCCGACAGGTTGACCGCCATGGTCAGCTCGGTCAGGCCGCTGGCGCGCCAGGCCCGCAGCTGGGCCAGCGCTTCGCGCAGCGCCCACTCGCCAATCTGCAGGATCTGGGCGTTGTCCTCGGCCACGGGGATGAATTCCGACGGCGCGATGGCACCCAGCTCGGGATGTTGCCAGCGCAACAGTGCCTCCACGCCGCAGAGCTTGCCGCTGGTCAGTGAAATCTGCGGCTGGTAGTGCAACTGCAGCTGCTCGCGCTCCAGTGCGCGGTGCAGTGCATTGCCCAGTTGCAGCGCGCGCACCGCCTGGGCCTGCATTTCGGGAGTAAAAATCCGAAAGCTGTTGCGTCCGCCGGCCTTGGCACGGTACATGGCGGTGTCGGCGGCCTGGATCAGAGCCTCGAAATTATCCCCATGCTCGGGGTATAGCGCGATGCCCATGGACAGCGCCACGCTCAACTCGTGGCGTCCGATTTGCAAGGGCTGGCTGGCGGCGGTCTGCACTTTGGCCGCAACGCGCGCTGCCCCCTGCGCGTTGGCCCGTGGCAGCAAGAGCACGAATTCATCGCCGCCCAGGCGGGCCACGGTGTCGCGCTCACGCACCACGGCGCTCAGGCGCTTGGCGAACTCGACCAGCAGCGCGTCGCCAATGCGGTGTCCCAGCGAATCGTTGACGTGTTTGAAGTTGTCCAGATCCAGGAACACCAGCGCCAGCGGCGTCTGCTGCTCGTGCGCCTGGCGCAGCGCCTGCTGGCCGCGTTCGGCCAGCAGCATGCGATTGGGCAGGCGCGTCAGGTTGTCGTAGTGCGCCATCCAGTGGATGCGCTCCTGGTCGAGGCGGCGTTCGTTGATCTCGCTGTGCAGGTCGCTGACCGTCTTGCGCAGTTCGCGCGTTCTCTCACGCACCTGCAGCTCTAGTTCGGCGTGCATCTGCGCCAGCCTGGCCTGGATGCGCAGGCGCTCGCTCACGTCCATCACGATCCAGATCGTGCCCAGCTCCAGGTTGTCGGGGTCGATGGCCTTGCTGCGCACTTCGCAGACCACGGCGTGCCCGTCCTTGGCGCGCAGCGTCATCTGGCCTTCGAAGCTTTTGCCCGCGCGCAACGGCGCGTAGCAGCGCTCGCCGGCATCCTCCCAGTCGGCATCGCTCAGGTACCAGGCGCGCGAATGCATGCCCTGCAGCTCTCCGGGCGCGTAGCCCAGAATTTGCTCGAAATACCGGTTACAGCGCGTCAGGTGGCGCTTGCGCAGCACCACGATGCCGATCATGGCGTGATCGAACAACACCTGTTTTTCACGCTCCGCCGCCGTCAGGCGGGCTTGGGCGCGCTTTTGCTCGTCGATATCGTCAACGATCCAGATCGAACCCTCGGTGCTGTCGCCGGGGTCGATCAGCCGGCCCGTCAGGTGAGCCCAGAACAATTGCCCGTTGGAGCGGCGCATCTGGCGCTCGGCGCGGTAGGTGCCGCCTTCGGACATGACCGGGTAGGCCACGCGCCCCAGCTCGCGGAAGGCGTCGCGCCCGGGGTGCAGCTGCTCGCTGCTGCAGCCTATGGCCTCGTCGGGGCTGCGCAGCTGGAAAATCTCGGCGTAACGGGCATTGCAGCGCACGACGACGCGGTTGCGGATGAAGACGATGCCCACGCCCGCGCTGTCGAGCAGCGTCTGCTGTTCGCGCAGGGTACGTTCGAGTCTGAGGGTCGAGGCCGAACCTGGCAGTGTTGCCAGGGTTGCGTCCGCAGAAGGCATGGATGGGGCGATGCAGGGAAAAGGCGCGGCAAGGTAGGCGTGTGCTTGTTGCAAATTGTATATAAATCGAGCGAGCATGGTGCTGCGCCGGATTTGGGAAATTCCCCGGCTTGACAAGCACTCGGTATGCCGGCAACCGACATCATGCCGTCATGTTGCGTATGCACATTGGCCGGAGGGAGGCGCCTGTGCATGGACGTGCGGTTTGGACGGGCAGCCTCTGCAACCACAGGAGCCATCCATGCGCGACATACCTTCCCCGACCATGCCCCCGAGTCTGTCCCATTTGCCCAGGGAGGCTGTTCATCGACCATGCGCTGCGCCGGGGCCGGTGCGTGGCGCGGTACAGATCGCCTGGGCACGCCACCAGGACGAAGTGCGCGAGGCGCAGCGCCTGCGCTACGCCGTGTTCGTGCAGGAGATGGGCGCGCGCCTGCAGACGCCGCTGGCCGGGCACGACATCGACCTGTTCGACGATTTTTGCGAGCACCTGCTGGTGCGCGATCAGGCCAGCGGCCAGGTCATCGGCACGTACCGCGTGCTCACCCCCGCCCAAGCCCGCCGCGTGGGCAGCACCTACAGCGACACCGAATTCGACCTGACGCGGCTGCGCAGCCTGCGCGCGCGCATGGTCGAGCTGGGGCGCAGCTGCGTGCACCCGGAGCACCGCCACGGCGGCGTCATCATGGCGCTGTGGGGTGCGCTGGCCGGCTTCATGGTGCGCAACCAGCTCGACGTCATGGTGGGCTGCGCCAGCATTCCCATGCTGCACAGCGGCATCGTCAGCGGCGACGTGGCGGCCAGCATTTGGCGCCAACTGCGCGCCACGCACCTGGCGGCCATCGAATACCAGGTGCTGCCGCGCCTGGCATTGCCCGTGGAACGGCTCGATGACAGCCTGGCGGTGGAACCGCCGGCGCTCATCAAGGGTTATTTGCGACTGGGCGCCAAGGTGCTCGGCGCGCCAGCCTGGGATCCGGATTTCAACACCGCCGACCTGCCAATGCTGATGCGCCTGAACGATCTGCCGGCGCGCTACCGGCGCCATTTCCTGGATGCGCATGCCGCATGACGGGAACATGCCGGCAGCGCGTGACCGCCATGCGGCTGTCACATATCCGTCATGACAGGACGGCAGACTTGGTCGCTGTTTTTTTGACAGCATGCCCGCGCTCATGAACTCCTTGCCTGCCGTTCCAGAATTTGCCGGACAGCCCCAGCCTGAAGCGTCCGCCGCCTGCGGCCAGCCCCGCTTGCTTGACCGCGACCACAGCATCCTGGCCTTCAACGAGCGCGTGCTCGACTGGGCACTGCGTGCCGACGTGCCGTTGCTGGAGCGTCTGCGCTACCTGTGCATCGTTTCGTCCAACCTCGATGAATTCTTTGAAGTCCGCGCTGCTGCCCATTTGGGGCAGGACGACGGCAGCTTTGCCGCCCTGGCCGTCAAGGTGCACCAACTGGTGGCGCGCCAGTACACGCTGTACAACGACGAACTGTTGCCGGCGCTGGCCGGGCATGGCATTCGCATTGCCGGCCATGGTGAGCGCAGCCGGGCGCAGCGGCGTTGGGTGCGCGATTATTTCCAGCGCCAGGTGCGCCCGCTGCTGATTCCGGTGGGGCTCGACCCCGCGCACCCGTTCCCGCAGGTAGCCAACAAGTCGCTCAATTTCATCGTGCGCCTGCGCGGCGGCGATGCCTTCGGGCGCGCCAACGAGGTCGCCATTGTCAAGGTGCCGCGGGCGTTGGCGCGCATCATGCGCCTGCCGGTCGAGGCGGCGCCTGCGGGGCCGCTGTTCGTCAGCCTGTCGAGCGTCATCCGCGCGCACTTGGGCGAACTGTTTCCAGGCCGCCAGGTGTGCGAGTTCTCGCAGTTTCGCGTCACGCGCCACTCGGATCTGGCGGTCGACGAGGAGGACGTGGGCAACCTGCGCACCGCGCTGCGCCAGGGCCTGCAGCAGCGCCACTATGGACGGGCGGTGCGGCTGGAGGTGTCGGCTGGCTGCTCGCCCTTTCTGGCCGGTTTTCTGCAAACCCAGTTTGCTTTGCCCGACGCGGCCGTGCTGCGCGTGGGCGGCCCGGTCAACCTGGTGCGGCTGCTGCAGCTGGTGGATCTGGTGGGGGCGCCCGAACTGCTGTTTCCCGTCTGGCGCCCGGCCTGGCCGCGTGCGCTGGCGCGTACCGGCAGCGTGATGGCGCAAATGCGCCGGCGCGACATCCTGATTCATCAGCCTTTCGAGAGTTTTGATGCGGTGCTTGCCTTCCTGCGCGAGGCTGTACACGATCCGCAGGTGCTGGCCATCAAGCAGACCATTTACCGTACCGGTGCCGACTCCGAGATGATGGAGCTGTTGCGTGAGGCAGTGCGCAGCGGCAAGGAGGTGACGGCCGTGGTGGAGCTGAAGGCGCGCTTTGACGAGGAGGCCAATATCAACTGGGCCGAGGCGCTGGAGTCGATCGGCGCGCAGGTGGTCTACGGCGTGGTGGGCCTCAAGACGCACGCCAAGATGCTGCTGGTGACGCGCCGCGAGGGCCAGCGCCTGCGCCGCTACGGCCATCTGTCCACGGGCAACTACAACCCGCGTACCGCGCGCCTGTACACCGATCTGAGCCACCTGACGGCCGACGAGCACATTACCGCCGACATGGACGCCGTGTTCGATCACCTGGCCAACCAGAACCGCCGTCCCCGGCTGCGGCGCCTGCTGTTGGCGCCGTTCGATCTGCAGCGCACCCTGGTCGGGAAGATCGACGCCGTGGGCCTGGCCGCCGAACGCGGCGCGGGCGGGCGCATCGTCGCCAAGATGAATGCGCTGACTGACGAGGTACTGATCCAGGCGCTGTTGCGCGCGGCGCGGCGTGGCGCGCGTATCGACCTGATCGTGCGCGGCGCCTGCACGCTGCCGGCGGGGCTGGCGGGCTGGGCGGAGAACATCCGTGTGTGCTCGGTCATCGGACGCTTTCTGGAGCACACCCGAGTGTTCTACTTTGGCGCGGGCCGCAGCGACGAGCTGTACCTGGCCAGCGCCGACTGGATGAACCGCAATATGCTGCGCCGCGTCGAGATCGCCTGGCCCATCCACGACCGGCAGATGCGCCAGCGCATCATCGACGAATGCCTGGTGGCCTACTTGCACGACGACCGCGACGCCTGGACGCTGCACCCGGACGGCAGCTACGCCCGCGCGCCGCGCGTGACCGAGGGCCACGGTGCGCAATTGGCGCTGATGGGGCGTTACGCTGCGCCAGAGGCCAAGGGCGCCGCCACGTAAGCGCTACCCCAGCTCGGCTGCGTATACCCAAGGCGTGCGCGCCCAGGCGTTGCTTTCCTCGCGCAGCAGCCAGGCCGATTGCGGGTACGCCTGCGCCCAGCCGGCGCGCGTGCGCACGGTGCAGCGCCGGTCCTGCAGCGTCAGGGTCAGCCCGTCCAGGTCGGGCGCGCGGCGCGCGTGGCATAGCGCCAGGGCGGTGCGCAGGCACATCAGCTGCCAGGCCAGCTGCGGGTCGTCCAGCGCGTCGGCCAGCCGGCGCAGCTTGCCGCGTTGGGCGCGCACCAGCAGGCCCAGGCGCTGCAGCTCGGGCAGCGCGAAGCCGGCAATGTCGGCGTGCTCCAGGATATAGGCGCCGTGGTGCTGGTGGTCGCTGTGCGCGATGGCGCGGCCGATCTCATGCAGCCGCGCAGCCCAGTCGAGCTTGCGCGCGGCGCGCTCGCCGCCCGCAGGCGCGGCATGCAGGAACAGCATGGTGGCCAGCTGCGCCACGCGTCCGGCCTGCTGCTCGTCCACGGCAAAGCGCTGCATCAGCGCGCGCACGCTGGCGCTGCGCAGGTCGGTGGCGGGCTGTTCGCGGTCGATCAATTCGTACAGCGCACCCTGGCGCAGCGCGCCCTGGGCCACGGTCATGGTGCGGATGTCCAGCAGTGCGAACACGGCGCGCAGAATGCTCAGGCCGCCGCCGATCACCGCGCGCCGGTCGTCCTTGAGCCCTTCCAGGCGCAGCCGGTCGGCGCTGCGTGCCTGCAGCAATCGCGCCAGCAGCCAGTCCAGCCCCTCTTGCGTGATCACACCGGCCTGGCCCAGCGCGGGGGCCAGCGCGGCCGCCGCCGCGCCCACCGTTCCCGACGAGCCGTAGGCCACGTCCCAGCTACCGGGCGGGAACTGATTCAGGGCTTCTTCGAATACTGCCTGGGCGGCCACCTCGGCGGCCTGGAACGCACTGGCGCTGAAGGCGCCGTCGGCAAAAAAGCGCGCCGACCAGGACACGCTGCCCACGCGGCACGAGGCAGCGGCGCTGGGCGCGAACTGGCGGCCCAGGATCAGTTCGGTGGAACGCCCACCAATGTCCACCACCAGACGGCGTTCGTCGCTTTGCGGCAGCAGGCGCGCCACGCCCTTGTAGATCAGGCGCGCTTCCTCCAGGCCCGAGACGACCTCGATGGGAAAGCCCAGTATGGCGCTGGCGCGCGCGATGAAGACGTCGCGGTTGGCCGCTTCGCGCAATGTTTGCGTGGCCACGACGCGCACCTGCGGACGGGTGAATCCGGCCAGGCGCTCGGCAAAGCGCGCCAGGCAGTCCCAGCCGCGCTGCATGGCGTCCGGGGTCAGGTTGTGGCTGTCGTCCAGGCCGGCGCCCTGGCGCACGGTTTCCTTCAGGTATTCGATGCGCTGGATCTGGCCATGCTCCAGGCGGCCGATTTCCAGGCGAAAGCTGTTCGACCCCAGGTCGACCGCGGCCAGCAATGTTCCGTCTTGCATGCAGGTATGCCGATGTGGTTTTTTTGAAGCGGCGCAGCATAGCACCGCGTGTGGCGCCGGGCCGACCGGGCCGGGGGCGTCAGCCGACGATGCGCCCGTCGGCCGTGAGCATGGCCTGGGTGACCAGCGCCGCCGACGGCCGTCCGTCCTGGTACTGCACCTGGAACCCGTCCACTGAATGCGGCAGGCGCCTGCGGCACAGGGCCAGCACATTGGCGCGGGTGCACGGCCCGGCCACCTCGGCCAGCAGCTGCGCCGTGTGGCGCGCGGCAATGAAGCCGGCCAGGCCTTGCGGCGTGGGCGGTTCGTCGTACAGGCGCGCGAGTGCGCTGCGGTAGGCGCGCACCACTGGCAGGCTGCTGTGCAGCACGGGTACGGGCTGGGTGGCGATGACCGACACGCCGCGCGGCAGCTGGCCCAGGTCGGTCAGCACCTGCAGGTTCACGTCGGCCAGCGCCACCACGTAGCACTGGCGCCCGGGCGGCAGGCGCAGTTGGCCGATGAAGCCGTACAGCTCCAGCGTGGCACCGGCAAACAGCACCATGGCGGGCGGGTCGTTCGCCCGCACGGCCTGCAGGCGCAGGCCGGCGGCCTGGGCGGCCCGCGCCAGGCTGGCTTGCAGTTGCGTGCGTAGTGCGGGGTTGGCGTAGGCCACGCCGGCTTGGGTAATGCCCATGGTAGCCAGCGAGCGCAGCGCGTGCGCAATCTGCGCCTGGTAGTCGGCGAAGATGGGGAACACGCAGTCGTGCTCACCTTGCCAGGCGCGCATGAGCCACGGCGCTACTTGTGCCAGCGTGGGCGCGTTCGCCTGCAGGCGGGCCACGGCGGCGGCGGCGCTGTCCCCCACGCAGCCTGACACAACCACGCAGTCGGGCTGTGCCAGCGCAGCCTGCCAGGCGCGCTGCAGCGCGCCGTCGCTGCCGTCGGTAGGCAGCACCAGGTGCTGCACGCGCTGGCCGCGTATGCCGCCGGTGGCGTTCAGTTCGGCCCAGGCGGCGCGCGACCCCACCACGAAATCGCGGCTCACATCGTGCTGTGCGGCGGATTCGTCGACGATCTGGGCCACGGTGATGCTGTCGGCGGCCGGCTGCGCCCTGGCGGGCAGCAGTGCCATGGCGCACGCGGCGGCGCCGGCCTGGAGCGCCGTGCGGCGCGGTATGGAATGCATGGAATGGAAGACGTGGTGTGACAAACGGCTCGCCAGCCTAGATGCCGAATGTGGCAATCGTGTGACGCACCAGATGGCTGCGCCGCGCCCATTGCGGCACCGCCGCCATGTGTCACAACGCTGTCATAAAGCGTTCCTACATTTGCCTCATTGAGTTTTTTCAACCACGAGGTCTGTCTCATGAAACTGTCTGCGATTCGAATTCTGGTGTCGGGTGTGCTGGCGTGCGGCGCGTTGTCCGCTGTCCATGCGCAGGAGGCCACGGGCGCCGGCGCCAGCTTTCCGGCGCCGCTGTACGCCAAGTGGGCGTCCGACTACCACAAGGCCACGGGCGTGAAGATCAACTACCAGTCGGTCGGCTCCGGCGCGGGCATTCGCCAGATCGACGCCAAGACGGTGGACTTCGGCGCCAGCGACGCTCCGCTGACGGATGACGAACTCAAGGCCAAGGGCCTGGTGCAGTTCCCCACCGTGATCGGCGGCATCGTGCCCGTGGTCAACATCAAGGGTATCCAGCCCGGCCAGATCAAGCTCTCCGGCCAGGTGCTGGGCGACATCTACCTGGGCAAGGTCACCCACTGGAACGATGCTGCCATCGCGGCGCTCAACCCCGGCGTGAACCTGCCCGACGCCGCCATCGCCCCGGTGCGCCGCGCGGACGGCTCGGGCACGACCTTCGGCTTCACCAACTACCTCTCCAAGGTCAACGCCGAGTGGAAGGCCAAGGTGGGCGAGGGCACGGCCGTGAACTGGCCCACGGGCGCGGGCGGCAAGGGCAACGAGGGCGTGGCCGCCTTCGTGGGCCGCCTGCCCAACTCCATCGGCTACGTGGAGTACGCCT
>Ga0222423_1000720_pt1 | contig 19195 bp, 20 predicted proteins | sample 3A0metagenome_FD_182472 | JGI IMG/M metagenome (GOLD analysis project Ga0222423, IMG submission 182472) | Enriched microbial communities from leaf-cutter ant dump, University of Wisconsin, Madison, United States - 3A0 (version 2) | ecosystem: Environmental > Terrestrial > Nest > Insects nest >...
CCCTAACTCCGCTACTTTAGGTAGTCTATTTTTAATTTTTTGAATAAGTCCATGTTTTTCTTAGTGTTTTCAGAGGTATGCCATTGGTCATTGATGTTGAGTTTATAGATAGCTTTGCTGAGTTCGATAATGTCTTTTGGGGAATATTTATTAAGTTTTTTGATTTCTTTAAGTCTGATGTATAGCTTGTGGTAGGCTATCATGGCAATAAAATTAGCGGTGAGCCAACCTTCGAGTACGTATCGGTTTTGCATATACATCAAGTCGGCTTTCAGGAAGTTCTTGTATGCGTCAAAAATGGTTTCGATTTCGTTTCTTTGTTTGTAAGCCTGATAAATTTCTTCGGGTGTTTTGTCTGTTTTTATATCATAAGTAAAAGTTAGCGTCCCAAACCCTGCCATTTTTTTACTGAATTTTTCTTTAGTGTAGGTTTCGGGGAGGGTTGATATTCTGGTAACATAATCCGATTCCTCTTTTGATCGTAATCCCTCATCTAAAAAAGTAATAAAATTCTCTCCTTCACTCTTATATTTATAATACCAGATGATTCTGTTTTGGTAGATAAAGTATTCCAGATTAGTCTTGAAATTAGCCTTCTGTAAAGGCTTATAGTTAATGAGCTTATTGTTTCTTTGTAAGGGAATGATGTATTGTAGATTTTGGGTTTTCATCATGGCTGTATTGTCTTTGCTGTAAAATCCTTTATCTGCAATATAAATCACATTCTGAATGTTCATTTCTTCTACACAAAGCGCCATAGATTTGATGTCTGTGATATTACCGTTTATCAAACGATAATAAACAGGTTGCTGTGTTTGTGCCGAAAAAAGATACATGAGCCGCACTTGTTGCTCAAAATTAAAATCGGGATTGTAGCCTCTGGCATTGACCGTAAGCAACTCCGACTTGCTAAAAACATGAGTGGAATCCATCATTACAAATTCCGCAGAAGAATCACTTCCTGTTTTGTCCAACAAAGATTTCATCCAGGCAAGAACAGCAGTACGATCTTCACCTACAGATTTAAGTATGTCAGAAACGATCTTATCATTTATAGACTTCCTGCCAAATGTCTGTGAACAGAAGTCATGATTGTAATAATAAGGTGCGCGCTTTATAGGTGTATTATAGGCCCATCGGAACATGGCAAAAGCAAATAGTTGCTCACAAGTGTCTTTGGAGAAAAAGATTTCCATTTGTTTCATCTCTTCTTCTATTAAGGAAGAAAACAGAAAGAACAAACCATAGTTTTTAATGTCGATATGGTTAGTCGTCATTTTCTTGCGCAGCCGATCTTTATCAGAGGGAACAAACCCTTCTTTTTCGGTAATTTTTCCTAAAAGCACTCCGGTAATTTTTACCGTTCTTTTCTTTTGAGGGCTGTATTTATAGGACACGGCATACTTGTAGTATCCGCCTTTAATCTTTTTAATCTCTGTTTTTGGTTCTTTGAATTTCAGAACCCATTCCGGTAATGCAGTAGCCATATTATAGAAACCCTAATTAGGTAGCTCAAAATTAAACACTTTTTTCTTATAAACCAAACATTTTTAAAACAGTGCGCTTTTTCAACTAAAATAAAAGGGGTAAATATGCGGAGTTAGGGATTAATCAGAGGTGCATACCGCTCGTGCGGTAGTCGCTGGTTCAAGTCCAGCAGGGAGAGCAGAAAGCCGGTATATGCCGGCTTTTTTTATTATGTTTTACCTGTATATCCTGTATTCTCCAAGTGCTGATTTATTTTATGTGGATTATTCCGGATAAAAGGCTTGAAAGGAAATCTTAAGTACAGCGGTAGGAATTTTCATTTGTTGTAAAAATGAGGATGGTTAAAAATTATGAACATGATATCCTGTTTTTATAAGTAAAAGCTTGTTGGGTTAATTCCGAAGGCGCCGAATCCTGTAGGTCAAGCGCAGTGCGTTTGACCTGCAAACATTGTATTTGTCCATTTACCACCAACATACCCGTTAGTTCTTATTAATCATCATGCTTCGTGCCGGAAATTCCGGATACGAAACGCTGTCAGCAGACTCCCACTCATAAACTTTCTCCATCGCATACTGCCTGTTGGCATGTATCGTAGCTGGTGAAGGTGCATTTTCTAAAGTTATACGAATACCTTCAGGCGCTTTTGCCTGCAACGTATCCCGTACATTTTCGAGAAGGTGATCTTTAAATCCGACATATTCTTTTAGGGACTTGACTATATCTTCTTCGGGTTGCATTATGCTGTCTTTATTGCTACAGGGGTAGCATATATTTTTCGCATTAAACACCACCTGATGTTCAGCATCTGTAGCGGCTATAATCACGCCCGGCAAACCGAATAATTTCCAGGGGCCATACCGATAAGGTATTTGTTCTGTAAACCATGCGGTGTATGTTCTGCCCCTAAATGTGCCTGTTGCTTTTTTACATACATACCCTTTTATGATTTTACTATCACTTCCGATTTCCCAGTGTATGTCCAACCATTCGTCCTGAACTATAAAAGCCGGGAGTGGCGGGCGTTTGGTAGCCCTGTATATTATTACTTTCCTGTTGAAATTTCTATAGACGATCTCCCCTGTTGCATCATATCCGCTGATCATCATTATTGCTCCTTTTTTCGGATCCGTCATCAGCAGGCTTTCGCTTCGGGCGCTGTCATCCAGGCCATATTTACGATAGCAGTATGCAGAGGCGCTGTCATTAAAATTCAGGACGGCATGCAGGGTGCCTGAACCATAGCTCACAGAGGGAAAGATGGCTTCATATTCTATATACCCGCTATCTTCCTTTTGGCCGTACGCGGGAACAGTAAACAATAAGGCCGTGATTATGGCCATCTCTTTTATGCGCATCAAGAACATCAGCGCGAATTTATAAAATATTATTATACTTTTTCCTTTAATCTACTCTTTCCAACAAGCTAATTACAGAGTCTGTCTTATCGGGTGTAATTTCTATAATTTCCGTTACCTGCCTGTCGCTGACCCTTATTAGTGTGGCAGAACGTGTCTTTAAGTTCAAACGCTCAATAATACTTAAAGAATCCCGCATGTATTGGTAAGTAAAACCGGGGATTTCCGTAGAATCTATATTAGCGATGAGTACACAATTCGGACGTAGTGTGTTGTTTATCAAACTGTTTAATACAGTAGTTTTACACCCGATACAACCAATCGTTTTAGGGATAACGATAAAATTGGTCAGTGTGTCCGGCAGCTCTTTATGAAATACAGATTGCATATAGTTTCCGAATATTCTTGTATAATCATTGTTATCATTACCGGTATCTGAAAAGCGGCAACCGGTAAATATCATTAAAAATAACCATAAGTATCTGCTCATCTGTAAATATTTATTGAGTAAATAATCAAATAGAATCTAACATTGAAAATTTAATACATATCATGGGCATAAAATAACAGCACTGCTTTTTGTTTTAATAGCAGTCCATAAAATTTCTCGTTTACCTGGTGTAAGCATATTGCAATTGGCATTTTATAGCAATGCATAATATCCCGAATGTAGCTTAAAACGAGAAAATGTCATAACAGCGTTTACGAGTTGAATTATTTTCTTTTTGGAGTAAGCCTATTTTGTCCTCAAAAAACATTGCACTTGAATTGAGATACTCGTTTCCTTTGAAATAATATTCTTGCTTTAGTTTGTAATGGAACGGGTCAATGCTGGCAAGTACAAAATCACCTTCGTGTGCCAAAGCAACGGTATCTCCATCATACTTTTGTCGGACAGTGTACATACAGTAGAGCGTTTTATTGGCGGGGTTGTATTTCAGGAAATATTTGCGCGTATTCCCCGATAAATACCGATTAGTATAGTCCGGACTAACGCTGTCCATATTGAAAGGTGTATTTTCTTGAAAATATTGAAGGTCTGGCTCAAATTCCTTTATTAGCTTTCTTGAGTAAATGTTGTAAAAATATATATTACGTTCACTCTCTATACCGTAAGCAACAACGCTATCATTAATAAAAGTGTAAAGTGTTAGAAAATCATGATAGTTATTCTTTTTCTTAAATGATGCAAACGAAAAATCTATTTTAATCTTACCGTCATCAGTTAAATTAAAAAGAGACAGTACAGGATTTCCATTGTGTACATCATCCGATGTTTTATTATTAGTTAAGCTGAACGTGGGTGCATTTAAAATACAATACAAACGGTTGTTTTCTGAAAAAACTCTAAATTCATGAAATAATGACAAAACAAGAAAAGTCCTCATTGTGGCAACAGTATTACCATTAACTTCAGGCTTCCACTGCTTTTTTATTTTTCCATGCACAATTTGATAAAAATTAAAGTCATAATTTGTACTTGTGAAAATATAAAAGCTGTCTTCATTCACTATGCATATATCGTCTATTTTTATATCCTTGGGCAAGGTATCACTTTTTATCAAACGTCCGTTTCCGTTATAGAAAAAGATAAAATTCCGGTGAATAATGTATCCGGCATAAAATGTGCTGTTATTGCTGACATAGGTTTTATAAAAAATACGCCTAAAATCTTCATTAGTCGCACTATCTATATAATCAAAACAAATACTTTCTGATTTATATTGAGTAGTTACAGATGTAATCTTTCTATTTGTCCTGTTGCAGGAACAAAAACAAGTAAGGCTGAATAAAGTTACAAGGAAAATGATATTTACCGACTTCATAAGAATAAGAAAAAAATGCAGCTTTTAGAGCAAACATAAAAAGCTGCACTTAGGTTTGAAATATAAATTACTATTGTATTCTTACCTGCATAACAGAAATAAAATTAGCGGTATCAACGGGTGTCGTTCCTATAAATACCTTTTTTCTTTTTATTGATATTGAATATTTATGCTTTTTTTATACGTCGTAAAAATCAATCGCTTTGCAAATAGCTGCTGCTCTTTTCCTTCCTGCTTCGGAGTGTATGGCCAAAGTTCCAAACTTTGGCTATATCGTTAAACACCCCCTACTGATTTAAGAAGAAGCGGTCATTATTAACATAGTAAATCTTTACGGTTGCGCCCTTTGAAAACTTTAAAGAATGCTTTACGGCCTTGATCAGTCTTACCGACTGCCGCTCTATAAAATAGTTGCAAAACAGGATTATGTTATAATCAGGATTTTCAATATTGTCCTGATCAAATACAGGGCGGATCAAATGCCTGATTGATGAAAACCTTACCCATGAGTTGACCGGGCTTAATGTTTTCGGTGGAAACTGATCAAAATTATGCTGCTTATTCCATTTCAGGTTCGGGAAACCACCGGCATAGCAATTGGTAGCATATGCTATCAATGCTCCGTCCGGGCGAAAACAAAACAATTGAATGGGTTGCTGTAAATCATGAATCAGCAGCTCATTCATCTCCACCGATATGTCTATCGCGGATTTCAGGCTATCTATGTATAAAGCATAAGCGCTGTCCAAAGCGTATATATTGGACAAGTGATGCTTTTGGCCGTATTTTATCATCAATGCCTCATTGATTGCTTTGGTTTTCTTAATCCCGTAAACCATCCGGATAGACGACTGACAGGAGAAAAGCAGGGGCAGTAGAAAAATAATCAGGAACAATTGTTTTCTTTTCATCTGAAAATAATATATCAATAATTAATAAATGGTCATTTTCATCCCCTCTGTAGTTTGTTTTCACCAATAATGTTCATGCATTTCTTTTGTAAGAGGATGCTGTTTTGTAGTTATTGCAAAATAGCATCCTACTTAAAGTAATTAACGCTCAATTACATTCATTATTATTTCACCATAGAAATCACATTGTCAATTTTTTGCAGACATGTAATTTTTAACAATAACAAAAAGTCCGATAGCTTCACAGGCAAACCCGGCTAAAAACAAAAGACTGTTAGATACCCCATTCTGAATTTTTAGCAATGCTGCTGTTGAAACAATTAAGCCTCCAACAACAATAAACAGAATTGATAGTTTTCTTGAATTTATTTTCATAACTTAAAATATTTGTACTGAATTAAAACACATATTATGATGCATCACATGTGCATAATGTCGCGATTAAGACTGCTATTTGCGGATGCGTATAAAATGCTATAGTTGACACCCACGTATCACAGAAATCATCACATTCCCTTTTAAAACAATCTTTAAAACTTTCATTCTTTTTTCTTTTACATAAAGATGAAGATGATTGATTTCCCATTGGAATTACCGGCTCCATATTATTCCTTTAAAACACTTTCTGCCGGATAATTTTATAATTATCGTAAAATTGCAGGACATAATTATTATTGTAAGGATCAATTATTCCTACCAATCTGGGAGCCATCTGTGGCAATGCATTATTGCTTATTATACGATTTGCCCTTTTGTCTATTCTTGCATAATGGAATTCGTTATTGCCTGTAGTCTTATAACATACATTGTAATATTTATCACTTATGCTGATATCCTCATTGAGGTATTTTGGAAAGTTCGGGATCCCCATTTCCTCATGCAAGTCCTGGGTAAAATACTTCAGGTCAGTCATTCCGCCGGTTTCCGCATCATACAGCTTAGACGACTTTGATAATACATAATACCCCATGCTGTACAGGGGATTCGAAAAATCATACTTCCCGCCGAACTCCTCACTCAGCTTCGATACCCATGCCAGCTTGTTATTAGCCGGGTTGTACCTGCCCACCACATAATCTGCTCCTTCCTCATGATAGCGGGTGTTGTAAATGCCGGTATAAATATGCTTGTTCCAGGCATACAGCCCTGCGGTTTCCGAATAATATTTTACCAAAGTATCCAGCAGTCTTTGCCGTATATTGGTCGGTACGTAAGTGGTGATATACTCCCCGTTTTTATAGGCTGAAATACTTTGGAAATGCGTAAGAAAGCTGTCGTCCATATTTTTACCGCCCACGTAAAAAAAGTAATTGGATACGGACAGGTATAAGGTATCGCCCGCCACCGCAATATCTTTTATAGTGCAGAGCGAATCAGGTATATGGCCTACTATGGCATCTTTGTAATAAGTATAGCCGCTCGTATCACCCACACTGAACAGGGTATAGGCATCCTGTTTCACTTGTTCATAGAGTGCTATCGTGTCTTCCGTTTTATCATGCAACAAATCGTAGATGATAACGTTATTATCAGTAGTATTCAGCAGATATACTTTCCCGTTGCCGGTGAATATGCGTTTTTGTACAGACAGCTTGGAAAGCGGGTAGCTGTATTCCACAGTATCCTGAGTCTTACTGCTGTTCCATTGGCTAAAATAAGCATGTGCCTTACGGTTAAACCGGGGAAGTGGGCATTTTAAAGTAGCGGCTTCGTTGCTGATGGTCAGCATACCATCAATAGCATAAAAATCAAATAAGGAATCAGAAAAGACAAGCGAATCGGTATGCAGGAAGGTATATTTTTTCCGTAGCGATGCCGAGTCAATCCGGTAGCCTTCCCGCAGCACATAAATATTATTTTCGTTTTCGATCAGCTCGGTAGCTGCTAAGCAGTTAGGGCAGTTGTCCGGCTCTAAGGTAATGTAATTGGTCTGCGCCTGTAGGCTGAGGCTAAGCAACAAGGCGGTAATGATATGGATAAAGTGTACTTTCATTTGTTGTAAGAATGAGGATGGTTAAAAATAGAAATCATGGAAATAAAAAAAATAATCACTTAATGTCAACTTTAATACTGCGATTATATTCTTACCAGTTCACTCCTGCTAAAGGTTTATGATCCTGAAGCAATCCTCATTTTCCGGAAGGTAAATGATGCTGTTGTCATCATGGAAATAGTACCTTGCTCCCATACTCAAATGATCCAAAGACAATTCAACCTTTTGTTTCCTGATAAGGCAGTTGGTGATTTTATCTACCCTGATACTATATAAAATCCGGTGCTTATCCCGGTATAACACACTATAGTAGCCATCTCCATCAAAAATATCATAGATGCGAAACCGGTTTAAATTCAGTGTACTTGCACTACCCTGATTTATTATAGTCATGGCCTCTTCCATCAGGCTGTTTAATTCTGTAAACTCACTGTCCGCAAGCGGCAGCAACCGGGTTTGGTTATTGTGAATATCATAAACGCTTTCTGAATATGGAAACGTAAATAAACTTCCCCTTATTATGATGTCAAGAAAATTATCATATAGTTCATAGCGGATATAATTCAGAGGTACTTCAAATGGCAGCTCCTCCTGCAACCGTACTTTATTGTCCTCAACTGCATAAGCGCACAGGGTGTGGGATGTCTTCTTAAAATCAGTATCTACAACAGGGAAATAGTAACGGTCTTTAATTTTAGCAAACATGCCTGAATTATGATAATAGTCTTTGATCCCTGCATCATCCGCTATGGGCATACACACTGTAAATGTTTTTTGGACTATATCATAGAACTGAAGAAAATATTTTCTGCTGACAATTAGTCGTTTTGTAACAGTATCTTTACTGTCAATGAAATATCCGGTCAAATAAAAAATAAGGTTGTTGCTGTCTTTAATAACATAATTAATTTCGGTTTTCGTATTGGGATTCGATTGCTGAATGGTTCTGATAAATGCATAAGCATCCCTATAGTTTTCATCACCGTAGCAGGCTTTATATATTCTTTCCGTCCAGGAGGAATCCGGCAGAAATGTAGTTAATTCCTGCCTAAGCATATCCTGATAGGTAAAGCGCATCAGGCTGCGATTGTATGACATCAGCGATCCGGTATCAAATAAAATGAAATTGTCATCACTTGTTCTTTTCACTAAACAAAAGACAGTTTCACTATTAGGTGTAGCCAAGAAAGTTTCCGGCGAATCAGGTAGCGTTTGCACTTCTGTTCCGATGTTCGGCGACCGGAGCGATCGTATTTTTTCCGTAACTGCTGCGACATCCATCTCTTTAATTTTAGCCTTAAAAACAGGCTGATTATCTTTTACAATCAGGAAATAACTTTCCACACCCTGTTGATACGCCTGGTACAAGCTGTCTGAGAAAATCAGTTTATAGTTAAACTGATCCAGTGCATAGCGTTGAATGAGCAGTTCAGCGTCATCTCTGTATTGATCCGGAAATAAAAAACTGACCTTGTCTTTTTCCAATACACGGGACAGGTGATACAATTGGGCGCTGCAATTAATACAGTCATTAACCCCATACTTTACGTAAAATTCCTGTGCGGATACTTTCAGAATAAATAAGGGTATCAGCAGTAGTGCCAGTAAAATAATATTCAACGGAATCCTTTTCATTTTAAATTATTTAATAATTATAAAAATAAACAAAAGCTTGTTGGGTTAATTCCGAAGGTACCGAAGCCTGCAGGTCAAACGCAGTGCGTTTAACCTGCAATCATTGTATTTGTCCATTTACCACCAACATAGCCGTTAATTCTTATTAATCATCATGCTTCGTACTTCCGAATCTTCCCATTCAAATACTTTTTCAAGGCTTTTATTCCTTACCTCTTCTTTGGGTGTTTCATGCTGTATATCGCCGATTTTTATTCCCTTGGGTAAAGGCTTTGACCGGAGCTTTTCATGAACTAATCTTCCGCTGTGGTCTAAGTAATATACATATTCCTCCAGCGTTTTGATTTCCGGTTCAAACGGCTCACTGATTGTTGTTGTATCTGTCCATGATATCGCTGTTGCGGTCATACGGAACACTTTTTCTTTATCATGCGCTTCCAATATTAATCCCGGCAAACCGAATAATTTCCAGGGGCCGTAAGGGTTTTTCAGATCAGGCGCATACCATGCCGTATATTGGCGTCCTCTAAAGTTCCCTATGGCTTTCCGGCAGGTATATCCCGCAATGATCTCTTCTTCATCAAGTAATTCCCATGAGATAGTTACCCAGTTATCCCGGACGATAAACGCATTTAATATCCCTACCTTAGTTTGTCTTACCACGAGTTTTTCACTGCGAAAATTGCGGTAGATTAATGCACCTGTTGAATCATACTGATTTACTTTAATACCGAAACCTGATGAGCTGTCGAAAAGAGCGCCGCGAAAAGCAGCATAGTTGGTATCCCATCCTTCTTTATTATAAACGCATAAGCTACTGCTGTCATCAAAGAACAGCACCATCGTTTTCTTTTCCCCGTTTGCAATAAAATCGTAAGTAACTTTTCCCTGTTGCTCCTGCGGATAACCGCTGATGCAGCATAACAGCAATCCGGATATGATTAGAATGTTTTTCATGCCGTGTTAAGTAAAAATTTACAACATACTGATTTTTATTTTGCCTATGCCCTGTGATTCATCAGTCATTTCTTTTTTGATAAAGAATTTTTTACCGTTCAACATAACTGTATTATTAATCATAATCGCATCTTTTGCTGTTTCATCAATACCGGTCATTTCAGCTGTTCCGTCTTTTTTCAGAACAACAGTTGCCAGTCCTCCGAATTCAATCTTTCGCTTAATATTATTCTGATGGTTTACGTTTATCTGAAAGGTGGAATCATTAATAAATGCAGGATGAAAATTAATCCAACTGCCGATCGGATAAGTTTCGTTTTTGAATGAAAAGCTATCAATGTAATAGATGTTTTTATAAGTGTCAATATCAAAAACAGACTCGTAATCCTTTGGTGTTTTTATCTTTTTTGTCGCTAAAAAATAAGTAGTAAATATACCGAAATTATCCGCCTGAGTTTTATCAGCATAAACCCTGTTAATGGAAAAAATACAGTAAACGGCAGCATCAAAATTAGCGATACTGTTGATATGCAGCAACGGAATGGAATTGGCTGTAAGCCCTTCCACTGTTTCGGAATAAGCCACTTTTGCAAAACGATTTTTGTCCACTCTGTCGGGTAAATTATTTACTATATCCGAATCCGTCAATACAGGCTTTAAGTAATTAAGCTGTTTTTGGTTGCTTATGCATATACCCGTTTGGAGCAAGCCGTCGTATAGGACAAAGCCAAAAGGAGTAATAGCAGATGAAAAATTATTCGGACTGATGACGGAATCTTCAAACTCGTAAAACAAAGAGTTATTGTATCCTGCTTTTGTACTGCCTGCCTTGTCCCGCAATTCTCTGATGACGGCAGCTTTGCTTATTTCCTTTGAACCTATCACGGTATATGATTTTGCTACGGATATTACGATAACGCTTTTGAGTGCCGATGTAACATTGGAAAAAACGCCTGTATCATAAATAACGGTTGCGCCGATTTCATTATCTTTATTAAAAGCGTTGCCATAGGAATAATTGTCCGTAATTATCAAACGCCTGTATTTATTTGCTGTATCTTCTTTTTTTAATAAATCCAGCGCATGCGACAGCGGCAGCTTGCATTTAAAGCAATCGGAAGAATACAGCAGCACGGTAAATGTCGGAGTGTCCGTAATATATTTTCCAGACAAGGCTTGAAAAAGTGCGCTGTCACTTTGCCCGTGTACATTTTGAAACAGCGACAACAACAACGTAAAGATTAAAAGACTTTTTTTCATTAAACACATTGGACGGAAATTTTGTTTTGGTAAAATAAACAGAACGCAGGATGCATATAGTATAGTATTGGTTTGATGCGTAAATAAGAAGCAAAAGCAGTAAATTAAGGTTATATACTTATAATTTACTGCTTTTGTTTCATGGCTATGTAAATGTTACTTGACAAACTATTTGCTGGTTAGTACTAAAGTTGAAACACTATTGTGTGAATCAATATCAGTTTTTGAATAATGCTCAAGATAACCTTCTGCCATTATAGCGCCATCAGGATCATTTGATAATAGGCGGATATACCGGTGAGGGTTCGCTGGATTCGGGGCTGGAGGCGGAGTGTCCGTCCAAGTATAACAAACATAATTATACCAATTGTCACAATCAATAGTTGTAGTTGTTGTACTCCCCCCATCAGGAGAATGTACCGTTATTACTTTCGTACCATTGTTCTTACCATAAACGGTATAAGTCCCTGCATTTGTTCTTTCAGAGCATAGCACTAATGCAATAAGTGCTATCGATAAACAGATTTTTTTCATAACCCTTCTTTTTTGTAAATAATCAAATATTTACCCCCTACTCCTTTTTAAAGTTGCTTTTCAGGGTTAGTTCCAACTGTTTTGTATTTATTGGGTAAATCCAATCCACCCTGTACATCCGGAGCATTGCTACTCCCGCAGGTTGATGCTCCTAAGGTGCATCAATAGTGCCCTTATGCGAATGTCCGCCGCGTTTTCAGTCCGGGTAAAGAAGAACCCCAATCCGGTGTTTTATTCCGGTCTGTCAAAAATGAGCACAGCCATCCAAACAAACAAAGGGAAAACCCTCAAATCTTTTTTTTGCTAAAATGAAAACTACACAACAACATGAATATAAATTGTTTAAGAAAAACCACTTAGGGCCTTTACAAAAAATACAGTAAAAGAAAAAAGGGAAAACCCTCCAATCTTTGTGGGGAAATGCTTATATATTTGCTGTATATCAAGCGGGAAATCATGAAAGCAACGCCACAGCCTTTAATCCGGGTAGCTTATGCGGAAGATCATCATCTGGTGCGGGTTGCCCTGTCGGAACAATTAGAGCAGACCGGCAGCATAAAAGTAATGCTCAGCGTGGCGGACGGGGCAGCGCTGATAGAAGGCATCCGCCGGAGCCCACACCTGCCTCATGTATGCCTGTTGGATATAGAGATGCCGGTAATGAACGGATTTGAAGCCACCAAAGCGCTGAAAAAACAATGGCCTTCCATTAAAATACTGGCGCTAACCGGCTATGATACGGAACTGTACCAAATAAAGATGCTGCAATGCGGCGTCGATGCTTTTTTATTGAAACGAACCAGCCATAGCGAGCTTATTAAGGCCATTACCGCTTTGTATAATGAGGAAATTTATCATAGCGGGCTATTTGAAAGGAATGCTCCTGTGCTCAACAAAAAAACAGGGAAAGCAATAAACCTTACCCCTATGGAAGAATGGTTGCTGAAGGTATGCGGAGAAGATAAGACACTTAAGGAGCTTGGAGACTTGCTGCATTTTTCATCTAAGCAAATAGAAATGTGCCGCTACCATCTCTACCAGAAAATCGGGGTAAAAAACCGGGCGGGCATGCTGATGTATGCCATCAGGAATGGTTATGTATCCATTCCATAATGGTGTCACTCCAAATGTATATTATATATGAAAGCGATTATTCCGGCAGGAATTTTTATCACGGCCTTATTATTGGGAAGCTGCTGCAGCCGGCAGACGGAACAGTATGGAGCAATGATACCCAAAGATACCGCCAATAAAATGATACAAAGCTACCTGAACAGCATAGACAGCGCACATCATGAAAGCGAACAGCTTTATAGCCTGATTGTAGATGCCGGTACACTGAGGGCTTACCTGGGCGATACTTCAATAAAAGAACTAAAGGTCATGTTTGCCCACACCTTAAATTATATTAACGCGGGGAATGAAAACAAGCCTGCCGACGGATTGCAAAGCGGCGCCATAACCATTATTTTCGGCGGGTACGATCAAAAGGGCAATTATATCTTTGCTCCCGGCGAACGGGTGCCGGATAATGCTAATCCCTGCCCGCCGAAATGCCCCCAAAGCGGAACGGCCCAAAAGAACCTGCTGGAATAAATGACCGAACAACAGACCGTATATATCTACTATGCCGCTTTAGGCTGTTGTGCATTAATAGCGCTTATCCGCTTCCGACAGTCGGATATGGCTGTGCGCTTCTTATGCATATATATTTTGTACGGCCTCCTTACCGAACTCCTGAGCGTGTACAGCATCCGTAAACTGCATAATAACTTTATGGCGTACAACCTGTACGATTATGTTTCCTTTGCACTGCTAAGCAATTATTTTTACCTAAGCGTATCAACCGTGAAAAGCAGGCGGGTAGTGATCGGTATTATTGTGCTAACTTTATGCGCACTTGTCCTGAATATCGTGTATAGGATCGACTTCAAACATACTCATCAATATATCTTTATGGACATAGGTTATCTCCTGTTGATCACTATGGCGCTATACAGCATCTACCGGTTAATCCTGAAAGATGAAAGATCACGGATATATCGGCAGCCCTCATTTTGGATTGCTACCTTGCTTGTGTTTTATGAGTTTGTGAATCTGTGGGGAAAATCTTCATTTTACCCTTTTCGTATGACCTTTACACCAAACAACGATTATTTTCATTTTATGATCCTTGTAGCCAATATAATCCTGTATTCGGCGCTGGCTTATCTGCTGTGGCAATATCCCAAAATGAAAAACATTGAACAATGAATGAAGAATTCCATACCGCTCCTTTCCTGATCATAGCTATACTGGCTACGAGTATTCTGATCTTCTTCATGGTAGTCGTTATTATCACCTATACCCGAAAGGCGAAAAGAAAGGAGGAAGAACACCTGAAAGTCAGAATGGAAGACCGGGAAAGAATCTATCAGTATCTTTCCAAAGAACTACACGATAATATTACCAACATGCTGACACTTGCCAGATTTGGCATAAACGATCTGGAAGAAAAGAGCAATAAAGAAGACTACAAAACAGTAAAAAAAATCGGGGCAATTCTTGACGGGGTAATCAAAGACACTCATCATATAAGCAGAGGATTAAGCACAACATACATAGCAACACATGGCATAATAGCCGTGGTTACGGAAGATCTGGAATGGATAGAAAATTCTTTGGGAATACATCACACAATTAATGTAACCGGAGCACGGAAAGCCATTCCGGATTTTAAACAACTGATGCTCTACAGGATTGTTCAGGAAGCTTTAATGAACAGCGCCAAACATTCCAAAGCGAAAAATATTGATGTTAATTTTGGCTTTGGAGCAGATAAAAGTTTCTATCTCTACATTTCGGATGATGGCATCGGCTTCAGTCCGGATGCGCCTGACTTCAAACAGGGCGTAGGCATCACCAGTATATACGAGCGGGCAAGGCAGCTTGGCGGGAAGGCAGTTATAGACACCCGTCTTCACAATGGAACACGAGTATTTTTCGATGCTAAAAAATTCTGGAAATAGCCGCTCACAAATCGAGTGCATTTCAAATTCGCCCTATACTCCTTACTTGTCATTCCGTAGGAATCTAAAGGATGTGCATAGATACCCGTGGCATCAATAGGAGTGGGTTTAAACCCACTCCTATTGATGCCAACACCTATTGATGTTTCAGCTTGGCATGAGGATTGCAGGGACGTTCTGTTAGTGAAAAAATGAATGCGCCCCACAAATCAACAAAAAGACGCTTTAAAAGAAACTTCGTTGCAAAACACTAATTTATCGCCCGGAATATTTTTTTTCTTCCCTCAATTTCTACAAGTCTATAGCAATACATCATCCAAGCTTAACAACAGCTCTCCTTTAAATTTCTTGAACCATTAAATTAAGGGCAATTTTTTCGGAAATAATTATAGTCTCGGCATCTCCTACTTTAACTTGAATACTGCCATCAAAAGGCAACAAATCCATTACCCTAACCTTGGTACCGATGGCAATTCCGATCTTTTCTAAATGTTGCAAAAAAGCATTTCCCGTTTCTTTTACTGCCACTATTTTCCAGTAGGAAGATATTGATGCAGATGCCAGCGTAATGGTAGATGCCGGAGTAATTTCTCCTTTTGCATTCGGAATAGGATCGCCATGCGGATCAAACTGGGGATACCCTAAATAAGCATCTAATTTTTCAATCAGGCTGTCGGAATGAATATGCTCCAACTGCTCCGCAATATCATGCACTTCATCCCAGGAAAAATTTAATTTTTTGTTTAAAAACACTTCCCACAGCCGGTGTTTGCGCACAATCTGCAATGCCTGCCGCAATCCTGCATCAGTTAAATAAGTTTTCCGATATCTTTTATAATGAATCAACTCCTTGTCGGATAATTTTTTCAACATATCCGTAACCGTTGCCGGGCGCGTGTTTACACGTTCCGCAATATCATTTACGCTAACCTCAGGCTGCCCGTTTTTTTGCTGAATAACATAAATGGCCTTCAGGTAATTTTCCTCTGCAAGACTTAATGACAGCATAATATAATGGTTGAATGATTCCGCAAAAATAATTTATTATAGTGCGATAAGAAGGCATTGAGTATATTTGTTTGGCAAAACTTCAGGCATTTAAAACAAGCCTATTATGGCGATATGGAGGAATCCTTATAAATTGCAGCGCTTATTTGCAGATTTTTTTAAAAAAAGCGCAGACCTGTCGCCTGATTAAAATGCTTTTATTCATGAAACGATCGTTGAGTATCATATTGTCATTTGCTTTTTTATTGACGGCTTCACAGAACAGCCATGCTCAGTTTTGGAAACGAAAATCAAAGCAAAAAAAACAAAACACCGTCATCCGACAAGAAGAACGTTTGCCCGCAGAAGTGCGTTCGGAAGACAGCACCGAAACTTTTGATTTATTCAGAAAAAAAAGAGTGCTTCCTGATTTTCCCCTTACTGAAAAAAAGGAAGTTTATCGTGTGGATGTGCTGCTGCCATTGAATCTGAGCAAAGTAGTCGTAAACGGCAGAGCTGTTTCGCATAAGATCATGCCGGAATCTACAGTGCAGAGCGTAAGTTTTTATGAAGGCATTCTGATTGCCGGAGACAGTATGGCAAAACACAATTTCAAACTTGATTTACATGTTCATGATATTTCCGATCCGGGCAATTCCGTGTATTTTCTGCTCCGTCAGAAAAAATTAGAAGGCACCGACCTGATTATCGGATTGCTGCAATCACGCGACATTCCTTCAGTAGCCGGCTATGCCAAAAGTCATAAAGTAAATTTCCTTTCTGCACTTTCTCCTTCCGATGCAGGATTAAAAGACAATCCGTATTTTATCATTGTACAACCCACATTGCGTACGCATGTGCAAAAGATATTGGAATTTGCCGATCGGAAATATAAACGCAATCCGAAATTTCTACTGTACCGAGACAGCTCTTATGCAGATGATGCCTATAATATGGTGAAAGAAGAATTTAAAAAAAGCAAGACATTTACTACTTTAAAATGTAACAATGACGAAGATTTTAAAGCAATACAATCTCAATTTTCCACTGATGAGGTCAATGTGATTTATTGCACCATTCTCGATACCCGGCTTGCTTATTCCCTATTGAAAAAACTTTCCGGAATGGGGCCGGAATATAAATTTGAAGTATTCGGTATGCCATCATGGAAAGTGCTTCCCGATTTGGAAGTGCAACAGGCTTACCCCAATCTTTCCATTTATTATACCTCACCATTTTATTATGATTTGAATACAGGCCCCGGTGCCGATTTTTTAAAAAAATACAAACAATATGATGCCGCTCATCCCGGAGAATTTGCCTTCCGGGGTTATGAGCTGATGTATTGGATGTGCCATCTTTTAGAACAATACGGCGTAGTTTTCAATGAGCATTTTAACGATATCAGCAACACTTTATTTACCCGTTACGATATTCAACCGGAATGGAACGATCATAACGAATTGCTGTATTTTGAAAATAAAAAACTGCATATCTTACAATTTGAAAACGGCAGTATGCGCATTTTGGATTAAAAAGCATCCGAAGCACATCGGTTAACGGGAAGTCAATTGTGCAGGGAAATAAAGAAAGGAAACTATTTTCGCAAATAGGATGAAAAACGTAACGATTCGTGCTTTATTCGCACTGGCTTTATTGTCGGCATCGGGTATCATTGCCACCCAAATGTACTGGGTCAATCGTGCGTACCAACTGGAAGAGAAAGAATTTCACCTGAACGTAACCTCCAGCTTACGAAATGTGGCCAACAAGATATGGATGATGAAAAAAATTCAGCCAGTGGTCAATAATGTAGTCGAGCAGATTCGCCCCGATTATTTTATCGTACATATTAATGACAAGGTAGAACCGGAAGTATTGGAGCATTTTCTTAAAGAAGAATTTACCCTCGAAAACCTGATTACCGATTTTGAATACGGCATGTACGATTGCATGAGCGACAGCATGCCTATTCACCAATTCGTTCCAATGGGTGTGCAAAAAGCACTGCCGCTTACGCACTTCGAATTACCCAAACTGAAAAATGAGAATTATTATTTCAGTGTGTATTTCCCCGACAGAAAAAAATTTCTGCTCTCCCAACTTTCCATCTGGACCATATCTTCTTTAGTGCTGCTGTTGGTACTTGTTTTTTTAGCCTACATCGTATTTCTCGTATTAAAACAAAAACGGCTCAGCGAGGTGCAGAAAGATTTTGTCAATAATATGACTCATGAATTTAAAACACCGCTGGCCTCCATACAACTATCCGCCGAAGTGCTTAAAAAACCCGGCATTATTCATAACCCCCAAAGACTGTTGAACTATGCCACTATTATTGACAATGAAGCGGCACAATTAGCATTGCATGTAGAACGGGTATTGCAAATGGCACATGCGGAAAGAGGTACCATACAACTTAAAAAAGAATTACTGAACTGGCAGGAACTGATTGAACAAGTAACCCATAGTTTCCAAAACCTGATCGAAAGCCGGGGCGGGCAACTGAAACTGAAACTGCCGCAAACTCCGGTTATGTTTATGGGAGATAAACTACACCTGAAAAATACACTGAACAATTTACTTGATAATGCCGTAAAATATTGTGATAAAACACCGGAAATAACGATCCTGCTTCAGGAAAACACAAAAGCGATAGAGTTGACGGTAAGGGATAATGGCATTGGAATTGATAAGGCGCACATGAAATTTTTATTCAAACGCTTTTTCAGGGTTCCTACCGGAAATGTACACAATGTGAAAGGATTTGGCATTGGCCTGAATTATGTAAATATCATCGCCAAAGCCCATAACGGTACGGTATATTGTCGCAGTGAAACAGGAGTAGGCAGCGAATTTGTATTGAAATTTCGAAAAAAATGAAAGCATAATCCGAGAATCAAGAAGAAGGCTTAAATTAGTCATTGGCTGATAGCCGCAACTTGCTGTTTACACAAAAAAATCCGGCAATAAGATTCTGTTTAAGTTTTATTGATGAAATTTTTATTAGGCAGCTATTTTTGAGCGAAACGAGGCGAATATTGCAGACATAGTAGGCCACTATGGTGAAAATTTCAACGAACTTGCAGCCAAAAATAGCCATAAGAAAACCATGGAATAAATTTTAAAAACAGGCTCTAAATATTTAAAGCTATTTTCCGTTATTACATCATTCATAACACTAATTTTTTAAACAACATGGAATCAGTAAAAGTAAAAATCTTATTAGTGGAAGATG
>Ga0222423_1000723_pt1 | contig 19092 bp, 8 predicted proteins | sample 3A0metagenome_FD_182472 | JGI IMG/M metagenome (GOLD analysis project Ga0222423, IMG submission 182472) | Enriched microbial communities from leaf-cutter ant dump, University of Wisconsin, Madison, United States - 3A0 (version 2) | ecosystem: Environmental > Terrestrial > Nest > Insects nest >...
CCCTTATTCCGCTGCAACCCGTTCACTGGATGTAAGCGCCTCGGTGAAATCGACGATGGCTTGGGAATTCTCGGTCAGCGGCTCGATGACCGTGTTCAGCCGCGAAACCGCAAGACCCATATTCTTGTCGACCTCCAGCGAATAGCGCTGGAATTCCTTCATAGATCCTTCCAGCGTCTCGGTGATCTGACCCAGAACCTTTTCGAGCGACTGATCCACGCCGCTGAAGCGGGCCTTATAGTCGTCCCACGCGCCGGTCGCCGCAGACTGGGTTTCGTTCATCTCTTCGACCAGTTCGCGCATGGCCATCAGCGCAGACTGGGTCGCCCTCTCGCTGGCATCGAGCCGTTCGGCGATACGGGCAGAGGCGTCCTGCAGGCTCTTGGCAGAACCCGCCACCGGTGCCGCCGCGGCTTCGAAACCGCCCGCCGCCTGATTCATGGCCTCGGCCGCCGCGCGCGCACCGTCTGCGGTGGACAACAGGGCCTCAGCCGTGCCGGCTGCGCGGCGCTCGCTCTGCCCGATAGCTTCGGACAGGGCGCTGATGCGGTTGGCCGCCGTGCCGACCGCATCAGAAATCGACTGTCCGGCTTCGGCGAACGAACGACCTGATTCCGAAATCGCCGTACGCACGACACCTTCGGCCTCCTTCGCCGCCGCCGTCATGGCCTCGCCCATTTGGGTCTGAAGCTCAGCGGCGACATGGCGGCCTGCGCCCTGCAGCGCTTCGACGGCGCGGCTGACGGTTTCCGCAGCCTGGGCGCTGGTGGCCTCATGGGCGGCGCGGGTGGTTTCCATCAGTTCGACATGATGTTTGCGCGCCGTTTCCGCGTCGGCGGTCATGGACTGCCCGATGCTGGCCACTTCGCCTGTCAGGTTGCCGAAAGCTTCCCTGATCTTCTCCGCTGCCTCAGCGAAATCGGCACCCGCTGCGCGGATCTGACGCGCGGCATCCTCGCCGGAGCCCTGCATCTGCTGCGGCAGGTTGCTCATCTGAGTTTGCAGCTGCCCCAGCGTCTCACCCAGAGCGCGAAGTTCGCCGCTGGCGGCCTTATCGATGGCAGCGCTGGCCCCCGAGCTGAAGCTCTTGTTAAGGTTGTCGATAGAAATATGAACGGGCTGCATGGCCTTTTCGAACTGCTCGCCGATAGCCATGGCCAGATCGGTATTGAACTTTTCGAGTTGAGTAGACTGGCGCTTGAGTTCGTCGAGTTGCTCTACCGCCAGACGCTGCGGCGGCACATAGGCCATGGCGCGTTCCAGCAGGTCGCAGATCTCATACCCGCGCGCATCCAGCTTTTTCTGGAGATTGCTTTCGGCGAAACGCAGCATCAGCGATGCACCCAATCCACCGATCGAGCTGAAGAACTTGGCGGAGGCGGCGGTCAACAGCCCCTGAAGCGCCCCTTGCGACGCCTGTACGGAGGCGCCCTGCATCCCCTGCGCTGCGGTGTGCAGCGCATAGACGACACCAAGGAAGGTGAAGATCAGGCCGATGCCGACAAAGGCATTGGACCAGAAGACCAGCGCCTTTTGCTTCGGAATCACGCGATGAAAGAAACCGCTGGGCCGCGCCGTATTACGCAGAGGCGTTTCGCGCTCACTGACGATGCTCTCGGCAAATTCATGCCAGGCGTGTTGCAAGGGGATATGGTCGGACGCGACCAGCGCGGTCCGCGCAGTTTCGAAATTCTCAGCGAAATGCACCCGCGAGGCATCCGGGTCTTCGTCGGTGCCCAGCGCCTGCTTCAGCGCGGCAATCCGCCGATCCGCCGCCGTGAGAAAACCTTTAGACTCGCGCCATGCGAAATACCATCGTCCAACGGCAATCGCGACCAGCGCGGCGGCAATGACGGGCCCCGCAGCCTCGCGGCTAAACACGAGGCCGAGAAGATCAAATAAAAAATCCATACGAGTACACCCCTATCACGCCGGATTACCGTTCACGCGCTAAAACGGCAAGCCTGCGCGATGTTTTCTTTCAATAAAACCCGAACCGTTCACTCGGCCACCGCCACAATGTAGGAAAGCGTGCGGCTCTGGCGCTGCACGAAGCCGCCAACCGCACCCAGCTCTGCCGCCTGCGCTGCCGGGTCTGCCGAAAAGCGGAAACTCTGCCCCCGCGGCAACGCCCAGGCCCCGAAGCCCTGATCCATGATGATCTGCACCTCACGCTCCTGCGTCGTTCGGAACAGCATATAACGCCCGTGCGGTACCTTTTCCAGTTGAATCGTCAGGTCGACGCCCAGTAGCGCGGCATAGGCCGCCAGCGCATTCGTGGCCCGCTCACCATCCTCCCAGGCATTGGTGATCAGACGCGGCACACGCTCATTTTCAGGTACTTCGGTGTTGAGCGTCACGGCTATCTTCGTGCCGTTCATGGTCTGCAAGGCCGCGATCGTATCGAGGAACAGCCGCGCGACCATCGGGCTGCGGACATAGGGATCGAAATAGGTCAGCTGCGTGATATTGCCCGCAACGTTCACGCCGCAGGCCTTAAGCTGATCCAACATACACCGCGCCATGGCGGTACCCCAGCGGTCGATCGTCTGATCCAGTTCGGTCGTAATCATCTTGAACCGCGTTCCCGGTTTCGGCAGCAGCGTATCGAGCGCAACCGGCGCCACATCTTCCTGACCCGGCAAGGTGCCGCGCACCACGGGTGCGCCGGAGGCCTGCCCCCAATAGGCGCTGATCTCGACGGCTTCCGCTTCGCGGCAGGCCCAGACCTGCCGTCCGGCCGGAGTACTCACCACGGCCAGAACCTCTGCGTTTTCAAGCGGCGGCTGTCCGGTTGCCAAAGCCATATCCGCCCTCAACAGGAAATCCCTGAGCGTCATGCGCCGGGCGACATCGAGGGTTCTCAGCCATTCGGACCGCGCCACCAGCGTGACCGGATAGTTGCGGCGCCAACCCGACAAAGCAGATTTTGCGGCCCATGCCTCCAGTCCAAGGAGGTCGGCATCGGACGGCAGGTAGATGAACAGCTGCGGCGTCTGGCTATGCCTCAGGGCCCGGTCTATGTCGTTAAGTACGGACACGGACACACGCGCATCCGGCATCAGCCGGTCTTCCACCGGCAATTCGGAGGCGTGCAGCAGATGGGTTTTGAGATATTTCAGGGCCTCGCTGCGGTCCAGCGCGTCGTCCCGGTCCGGGGCATCCGAGGTCAGGACGCAGGCCGCGCAGGCCTTGACGCAACCCGGCGTCTGGCAATCGAGAATATCTTCGCACCCTTTCAGAACGGGTTCCAGATAGTCTTCGATCGATACGGCGAAACCGGCTCCGCCCGACGCCTTGTCGAACAGCATCAGCGACGGCGAGATCGCGGCATAAGGCCCGGGCATCATGCGGGTGGCGAAGCCCATCTCGTCGGCCTCGATCCCCAGCTGCCGCGCCAGACTTTCACGCAGGGCGATAGCCAGGGCATTGGCCGCGCCTTCGCTCATCGTACGCGCCAGCTGCAATTCAACCACATCCGTAGTGATCTCATGCCCCAGCGCGACGCGACGTTTAATCTTCCAGCTATTGTCGTTGCCCTGGCAGCGGTCATAGGCTTCAGTGCGCCCCCAACGCAGAGGCTTGTGCTCCAGCAGCGGCACCTGATCGCTGCCTTCGGGCGGCTCGGCCTCGGCGCGCCCGCAATGCAGGCATAGGGCGTACTTGTTCCCCCCGGGACCGTAATTGGCGTAAAAGACGCGACCGTTGCGCGACTGACGCGTCCGTCCGGTCTCCGGCCACGGCAGGGACCGCCACGGCGCGTCGCGCGTGGACACTTCCGGCGGTTCGGCCGGCACGTAACTGATCGTATCGGTATCGGCGTGAGATTTTTCGCACGGATCGACGGTGAAGCCCGCCGGACGCAGATACTCCGTCGATTCTAGATTTGAAGACCCACAGGCGGTGCAGATGTCCGGCAGGCGCTTGGTCGAGTCGCTGGCCCCGCAATCGTTACAGTGCCAGTGGAAGCTGAGCGATTGCACCTCGCTGAGTTTTTCCTCCGATGCCGGGCGCTTCCAATTGAGCGTGACCCCGGCGCTGCGATGCACCAGCCCGTCCAGAACCACTTCAGAACCCGGCGCATAGTCGCGGATGGCCAGATCCAGCGAACGTTGCGGTCCGGCGGCGCGGTACGACCGCGCGCCATCTGTCGCATCTAACGACTTCGGTGGCTTCTGCGGAATGAAGGTTACCACGTGGTTAGGAAAACCATGCCCCGGCAGGAAGCCCCGGTCCGCCAGCGCGCTCAGCAGGAAGTCATCGCACAACCGGCTAAGCTCTACCCCCATGCGCGACTTTCTGGCCTCGCCGCCCTCTTCCCTGGCCAGGCTTTGAAACCCGTCCCATTCCAGCACAAAGCGTTGCTCGACGTCACCGATGGCCGCTTGCGCATCCTTAATAAGCTCGCTTTCACCCGCCAGCACCGAACGCGCCACCAACCCCTCGATCGGTATCTTGTGACGGGTGCCGGTATCAGGCAGACTCAGCCATTCGGTGAACAGACCTACAGGACGCTCATCGCGTTTTATACGTGCCTCACCGATGCGCGTCGGGCAGCCCATGAAGTCGCCGATCTTCATCCGCAGAGGATCCCCGATCCGCTCCGTAAGAAAGGCCCGCAGCAGATAGGCATTGACGTGCCTTTGCACGATAGGACGGCTAGATAGGGCAACCTTTGGCGGGGCCATGCGGCGGCCCAGATATTTCACGGGTTCAGAGAACGCTTCCCGGTCCAGAGGCCGGTCCTTACAGTAGGTAAAGGCCAGAGACAGAGCCTGACCGCGACGACCGGCGCGCCCAACGCGCTGACGGTAGTTGGCGATGGACGGCGGGACATTGGTCATCATCACGGTCGACACCGATCCGATATCTACGCCCATCTCCATCGTCGTCGAGCAGTTGAGTATATTGATCCGCCCGTCCTTGAACTCGTCTTCGTAACGCCGCAGAACCTTCGACGGCTGCTGGGCCGAATGCTCCGCTGAACGGGCATAGTGCGCAAAATGGGCGATGCGATCGGAAATATTGTTCCACTGACCGCCTTCGCGTAGCCTGCGGATAGTGGCATCCTCAGACAGCCAGGCGCGGATGGTGTCTGCGGCCTCGTCGTCGTTTATCTGGCCCAGTTTCGGTAGGGGGTGCGCGGGAAGGTCCACCGGCTCGGCCTTGAGCTTTTCCAGATCGCCCTGAAAACGGCCATAGGGCGTCAAGCCGAAGGGTGCGACGTCCAAGAGACGCCTCGTCTCAGGACAGATATAGGCCCTGGTCACTGGCGCGACGTAGGCGTGGGTGAAGTCGAGGCCGCGCCGATCCGGATTGTTGCTGAGCAGCATGGATATACGATCCCAGGCCGCGCGCAGGCAGTCGTTAAGGTCATCCCGATCCCCAGCATTGGCCAGATCGAGACCCAGACCGCGTACCAGCATCATCACCGGACCCGATCTGTTGCCCTTCTGCACATAGGCGCTTGGCCATTTTACGAAGCGCTGGGTTCCGTCCGAATCTTGCCCCGGCGGCAAAATGCCTTTCACCAGCCGCATATGCGGCATGAGCCAATGCCTGTGTAGGTTGGGAAAATCGACAGCGCGGTTGGCCCGTACAAAATAGGTTACGACCGCAGATAAATAGTCCTTCCAATCCTGAAGCATCTTGCCCTGACGCAGAAAAGCATCCGGCGCACGTCCACATTCATCTATGGCCTTAAAACGCAAGCGAACCAGACCAAGAGTTTCAAGAGCATTGGCCCGGCGCGGGCGACGTTCAAGCTCACGCAGCACCAGAAACTCTGCTAGCGGACGGGGCTGACCATATTCCTGTTCACGCCCACCCCAGACGTCGGCAATCCATTTTTGAACGTCTTCACGCTCGGATAATCTGTCGATCAGATCGTTCCAGGCGATGCCGCTCGTATTCCCTCCGCTTAATTCAGCTAGCCTCTTGTGCTTTTGTTGCACCAGTTCTGCCACAGCCGGAGAACTGGCCAACGGTTCGAGCACAGCCAACTCCCCCTTCAGAGCCTCGACTTCCGGGCTTTCGGCCCTAGTCGCCGAAAGGGAATGCTGAACGCTGTGGTAAATAAACGAACGCACGAAGTTGCGTTCAGCCTCGGCCTGCATCTTGGCCGCCATGCGTGCCGTTCCCTGACGGCTGTCGGTAAAGGACAGGAGGCCGCGCCCACCGTACGGGACGGAGCGGTCGGTCACCTTCGGCGCGACACCATCCAGCAGCAGCGGGGCAGCATTGCCGATCATGAACGGCGCGCCGAAACGTAGGGGCCGGATAACGGTGCTGTTGCGCGGGTTCGCATCGCAGCACGGGCAGTGGGTATCGCTTTCGTTGCGCAACTCCGCCTTAAAAATCCGAACACCTTCCGCCGCCTGTCCGACGATGCGTCCGGCGGCCAGATCGACCTGTATGGCGCGCGCCACCGCAGTCGGCACGGTCGGCAGAAGATAATGCTCGCGCAGCACTGCCGCCGCCTGTGGCGTATCTTCCGAAGCTGGGCCCTCGTCGTCGCCCGCTTCATCGGCGTCTCGGGAGGCTTCTGCGGCAAATTCGTCGCGGCTTTGCTGCCGGCTGGGCGACACCAGCCGCCCGTCACGGCCCTCCGTGGCCGTCAGCATTGGCGTGCCGCACTCCACGCAGTTCAGTATCTCCAGCGCCGGCGAGCCACAGTCCGGACATATGTCGGCCCGTTCGCTGAACAGCCGACCAAACGGCCAGTCCGGTATGGACGGGCCACATGCCGGGTTGAGACAGGCCCACACCCCCGGCACCGAACGCTCGAACGCATGAATGCGCAGCGGCAACAGGCGCTCGCTTTCACCGTTTCCCGGCTTCGGGCGCTCGGCCCGCGAAAGCTGCGTAATAAAGTCTTCCGCCGCCTGTCCATAACGGCGCGCCAGTGGCGCAAAGGCTGACAAGGGCTGCGCGGTTTTAAGCAGCCGCTCCATCAGCGCCCAGACATCCGGATCGCTGCCCAATCCCTCGTAAAGCGCTTCCGGCGTCTGCGTCTCCAGATCGGTCAGGCGCGCAGCGCCCAAGGGTCGGCCCGGCAGTTGACGGTCGCCCTCGATGACATGGACCTGATCGTCCGGTATACCCCCGATTTCCGCCAGAAACGCCTTCAGTCGCTGCAGGATGTCTGCGCCATCCCCGATGGTGGCCGATGTCGCCACGAAATGCACATCTCTCGGCTCGACCTCGAAGGCCAGTAGCACCCGCCGCAGAAGCAGAGCAATTTCGGCTGCCGCTGCACCGACAAGCGAGTGCGCTTCGTCGAGCACGATCCATTTCAGCTTGCCTTTGGACTTTTCGATGATCGGCTGATCTTCGATGCGGGCCAGCATATATTCCAGCATGGTGATATTGGTCACCAGCACCGGCGGCGGGCTTTGACGTAGGGTTTCGCGGTCCAGCACACGCTCGCGCTCGGCTTGCTTTTGCGATGCCGGCGCGCTCTTTTCCATGTCGCCATTATAAAGGGCGTAACGCACCTTGCCGTTCAGGGGCCGGGTCCAGGCCGAAAGCCGCAGCTTCTGGCTTTCGATCAGGGCGTTGAGCGGATAGAGCATCAGGGCCTGCACGCCCTCCAGAGCTCCCTCCTGCGCCTCAACCTGCTGCGTCAAGTCGCTGAGAATAGGGAAGAGGAAACACTCGGTCTTGCCCGAACCGGTGCCCGAGGTGACCAGAACCGACTGAGGGTTTTCGTGATCCGCCAGCGTGCGCCAGGCCGCATACTGATGCCGGAAGGGTTTGCGCTGAGCCGGAAAACGGTAGTCGTCCGTTTCAGCCAGACCCGACACGATCTCTGTGAATCGCGGATGAAGGACATCCGCCGGAACCTCGGCCAAGGTCCTGTCCGCCGGTATATAGGGATGCGCCGCCTCAAGCACCGGTTCGGCCATCAGACGGCCATGCGCCCCGCGCGCACCGGAAAAAAGGGCCCGCAGTTCCGCCTTAAGCCCGGCGTGATTCAATCCCGATTGCGCAATAACCGCTTCGCTGCCGCGACTATTGATATCTTCCAATGTCGAAAAAGGAGTCATGGACATTTACCTGTAAGCTTTGAAGAAGGCCGCATAGGCCTGCGACACATAGTCCGGCGCATCGCGCAACACGCGGCGCACCAGCAGAGACTGTTCGAGGGTGAGTTCTAACTTGCCCAATGCGCAGGCCGCCAGCACACCCGGCGCGCACAGGCCTCCCCAGTCCTCAAGACTGAAGCGCTTCAGGTCATCAGGTACATCGAGCCTCGCAGCCGCCAACGCCTTCGGCAAGGCCGACATCCGGAACGCGCCCTGATCGGGATGATCGCCGAACCGCGCGATATAAGCGCTTGCCAATGCCCTGATATCCGCCGGCTCCAGCGTAGATGTGAAGGGGATGTTGATATGGGCCAATATGGCGGCCAGTGCCGGATCGCAGGCGACCACCCGATCCGCCGCTCCGCGCATCTGTTCCTTGACTATGCTCAAGCGCATCGGGGGATCTAGCGTCGAAAGCTCATCGAGCCACCGTCCAGCCTCCGCATGAAACGCGGCTTGCCACGCCGCGACCGGCAGGGCCAACCACAGGAAGGGCAACTCGTTCTGCAGCTTCCAAACCGCCTCGACGCCGACCGCATCCCGTGCGTGAGCCAATATGCGCGTCAAGGCTTCCGGCACCTGCCCTAACTGCTTCAAGGCATCAAAGGCCACGGCCGGAACCCCTTTCAGAGCGGCAATATGGACATTGAAATATTCCAGATCGGCAAGGTCGGCCTCAGGGCCGGCAAAGCCCTGAACTACATCAAGCAGAGACTTTTGCCGCCGGTCGAAGACGGGTTCGGTCAACGCCTTGCGCAAACGCCCCGCCATCGGCAGCAGGTCGCCCGGCCCGACCACAACCAGCGGGCGCGACAAAATATCCGGCCCGTCACGCAGATAGATCAGGGTGGGCCCGGCACAGATGTCAGGCAGGACATGGCCCCCCTCCACAGGCGTCAGGGCGTATTCATACTTCGGCTGACACACCATCCGCGCGACCGGCACGCCCGCAGAGGGAAGCGTCAAGGGCATCGACACCTCAGGGCGTTCATAGCGATAACGCTGTATCCATACCGGTTGTCGCGTATCCCCCAGAAACACCAGCTTGATACGGGCGTCCTGCTCACCGGCGGTCGCCAGCATTTCTTCGATAACGCCCCTTAAACTGCCGAGAGGATATTCGTCGCTGAAGGTAAGATTGAAGGCCTCGCCCCTGCCCAGGCCCGGCGTTGTCATCTGAAGACGCGCAATGCCCTGCGACAAAAGCCGCGCACCGCGCAGGCCCGCCAGATCCAGTGTCGTACCCGGCGGCACGGCGCGTCCGTCCCCGCCAATGATCACCGTTTCCCGCGTCCGCACAGGCAGGACGATCGGAATGGCCAGCCCTTGCGGCGGTTGAAGCCTCATCCGTACGCGAAACAAAGGCCGCTCATGGAAGCGCAAGCGCCAGCTGTCTGCCGTCAAGGGCTCCAGATCGACGCCTGGTTCGTCCACGCTGAGCGACCAGTCCGCCAGCCCGTCGAAAGAGACCCGCGCCTCCGCCTGAGTCTGCAGGGCCGCGTCTATTCTGGCATCCGGCGGCACAAGGCAAAGGCGTTGTTTCTCGATCTGGATTCCGGCTTTCGGATCGCGCCACGAAATCTCGATCAGGCCGTCCGCCCGCAATGCCTGATGCAATGGCTGCCACCGCCCAGCCGGGCGCCGCCAGAAGAGTTCGTTGGGATGGGCTCCGCGCTCACGCCCGTGCGTTTCTATCTTCAGCTTCAGGGGGGAGCAGACAAGAGCGACGCGGCTGTCTTCTGCCTCTATATTCAGACCGATTGCCGGAACAATAAGATGCTCTTCGCGCGCGGCACTATCGGGTTCGATGCGGAACGCCGTGTCATCGTCGTCCGGCAAAATATGCGTTACCGCCCCCAAACGATACAAACGCCCTGGCTTGCGCAGCCAGAAGGCGGCTAGAGGGGTTACATCAGCCCCTTCGACCCGCCAACGATCCGGCGCCCAGACATACAGTGTCTTAGCCACCGAACAGTAGGAGCCGCGCGCCCTGAGCACCAGCACTTCGGGCATCGGCCCGCTGCCCTCATCAGCTTCAAAAACGCATAGATCGGAATTCAGCGCCTCCCCGCCGGGCCATGTCCAGCCGACGCTGACACTGCCTTCGACCAGATTAACCGTCACCGGGCGGCTGAACTCAAAGCCGGTCAAAGGATGAACCAGCTTCAGGCGCGGTCGGATGCGCCACGTCACCTGTTCACCATCCGGCGGATAGGCGACGGCGAAATCGCCCGGTACCTGATCCGCAAGCCGCCCCGACGGCACGATTCCGACCCGTGCGCCTGAAACAAAGGCTGGGAATCTGTACCTGGAAACCTCTCCGTCGGCGGCCAGGCGCACAGCTTGATGCCATGCCCCGTCCTTCGACACCAGAAGACGGCGCGCCGAAACGCCAGACGTAGAGGGCGCTGACAATTTTTCCCGCATCAGGCCACTGAGCAGACGCGTCAGGCCGCTGTCCTGACCGACAGGCACATAGATAGGCAGGTCGCGCCATTCCGGATGCCGGCCATCCAGGTAGACGACAGGATCCATGCCCGAGCGCGCCGCCTCAGCCTGATGCCGCCAGTAGAGCAGGCGTTCACACAATTCGGCGCACTGATTGATAAAATCCTCATGGCGATAGGTCGGCGGCAGCGCTTCCCGGTTTTCGGTTGCCACCGCGATCAGATGTTCCAGCGTCGCATCCTGCTGACCACTGCGCATGATCAGCCGCAGATAACCACCCAGAGACGCACTGCTGTCTTCCAGCACGACATTGGCCGGGATGCCGCCTTCCAGCGACAAGGTGATGAGGAACTCGCGGCCATATTCCGTGCGCAAAAGCGGCCGCTTCCAGTAATGCAGGCCCCTCAGGGTCAGATCGCGTTTGGAATTGTCATCCACTACGCCCAGCACGGCGGGCGCGACATGTGCCCAAAGCCGGTACAGGGACACGGCCTCACGTCGGAACCATTCCGCAGCGTAAAGCACGAACAGACGCGCTGCCGCCTCCTGCTTTTCACGCATCCGGCGCTTGCCGTCCGGTGTTTGCAAAAGGTGGCGCAAACCCTGGTATTCGTCATCGGTCAGCCGGTAACGGTGCAAGGCCCGTCCATCGGCCTGACCCAACTTGCGGATCAGCAGAAACTGCCGCAGCCAGGCCTCCATCGGAGGCGTTCTGAGGCCGCGGCTCAAACGCGCAATATCGGTGGCTACCTCGCATTGAAGATCGAAAGCGGCATCGGTTTTACGGTCCTTAAGGACGAAATTCAGCGCCTTGAGCTGTGCGAGGTCGTCGCCGCATTGCACATAGCGTTCTCTAAGCTGACTATCCGTAAGTCCCTTGAATTCGCTGATCATAACCCCCACCGCCCTTATGTGTCCCCACAACAACCCGGCAACGCCACTTAAGCGCGCCATGAAGGCATTGACAACGCATAAGATACGTATAATTATAATACCCGTCAAGTTATTATTCTTGTTTTTTCGAAAGTCAAAATGACACAGGTCGAGCAGGCACGTCGTTGGGGCGCGGATCAACGTATTGAATTTATTGAATTCAAATTGTTTTGGGAGGGCAGTTTGAATCGCGCCGACCTGATCGACTTTTTCGGTATTTCGGTGCCGCAAGCTTCTAATGACCTCAGCGCTTACCGTGAGATAGCCGGGGATAACCTTCTCTACAATGCCAGCCTGAAACGGTACGTGGCCACCGAATCCTTCGCCCCGAAAATCTACAGGCCCAATGCCGACCGCTATCTAGCGCAGTTGAAGGGCCTGTCCGACGGTATTATCGACCTCTCCGATACCTGGATCAGAACCGTGCCACAGGCCACGGCCCTGCCGTTGCCTCACCGGCGCATCGATCCCTTCGCGGTCAGGTGCTTGCTAGCGGCGATGCGCAGCGGCAAGTCGATCGAGATATTCTATCACTCGATGAGCCCTTCGCACCCGGAACCGGTGTGGCGACGCATCACACCGCACGCCTTCGGGCATGACGGTCTGCGCTGGCACGTCCGGGCGCGCTGCCACCTGGACGGGCAATTCAAGGATTTCATCCTGTCGCGCTGCCACGATCTGCGCGACGAAGGCGACGGCCTGGGGTCGCCGCAGGAAGATGCGATGTGGCATGAGGTCTTCGAGGTCGAGCTTATCCCCAATCCCGACCTGACGCCGAGCCAGCAGAAGACCATTGCCCTTGACTATGGCATGGTAAACGGCAAGGTGAGTGTCCCGGTTCGCCGCGCCCTGCTGTACTATTTCGAGAAACGCTTGAGGCTGGACGTCACGCCGGGGCAGGACCTGCCGAGGCAAAGGCCCGTTGTCGTCGCCAATTGGGCGGACTTCCACAACGCGCTCCCGAAGGCATGGTGATCGTCATGTCAAAGAACGGGAACGCTGGAATAGGTAGATTGGTTTAACAACAGGCGTCTTCTTGAACCTATCGGAACATTCCGCCTGCCGAGGCCGAAGAAAAATACTACGCAATGCTGGACATCCCAGAAATGGCTGCATAACTTAAACCAAATGGTCTCCGGCAAACCCGACGCGGTTCACCGGCCAGCGCCGCGAATGTTGACCTCCGGGGCCGCCCAACCCTTGCGCCCTCCGTCTAGCGCAAGACTGGATGCAAATCACACTTCTGAGTTAAGGGGGGGCGGGTCAAGTGGTGCTGACGAAATCTAAGATACTGTAAATTCATCCACCGACGTCCGCTTCTGGGCAAAAACGGTGCTACTCCATAGTCCGCTTGGGGCCATCCGCCGCCCAAATCCCCCCTCGCGCCCATGAGGAAAAGGTAGCGGCCAGCGACAATTCAACAGTCCCGCAAGCGGAAGCTCATATTCATGTTTCAGCTGTTCGAATATTTTAAGCCTGCGCCGGGGGCATTACCTCCCTTTAGTCAGCTGTCACCAAACAGCATAGTCTCATAATCCTGCGAACCGTGCAGGATCGCATCAACAAGGACATGATTGGCCTTGATCGTGTAAATGATGAGGTAGGCCCGATAGGGTTTGCGACGATGACCGTATTCCTCATAGCGCGGTATGAGCGGATGAGCTTCTGGATGATCACTTAATGCAAGTGCTGCGTTACGTAGTTCGCGCACGAAACTGATAGCCCGGCGCGGATTATCTTTGGCGATGTAATCAGCAATCTCTTCCAGCCCGCGCTCGGCTTCTTCCGAAAAAAGAACTCTCACAAGTCCCCGCGCGCCTCAGCCATTCGCATGTATTTCGCTTCCAGACGATCAAACACGTCTTCTGCTGGCTTGACACGGCCAGCCTTCGCATCAGCACGGCTACGTTCCAGCGCTGCGTCCAGCGATGCCAGACGACGCTCCCGCTCTTCAATGATACGCAGGCCCTCACGCACCAACTCGCTTGTGTTGTTGTATCGGCCGCTCTGCACCATCTGTGCTGCGAAGCTCTCGAAATGCTCACCAAGATAAACAGACGTAGCCATGTCCAACCTCCATATGTACTAACATATCGTACATCAACCACCTGTGAAAGGCAAATGCCCGACCTCTGATAATGTGGGCGCGTTGCCTTCGAATACGCGATGAATAAGGTCCGTGACCGGGCGACCGTCATTCAACAGAAAACTGGGAAACCCGTAAAATTCGAAATCACCGAACACACCCGATCCTCAATTGAGCAGCTACTCGCGCAGTTACCTGCGGACGGTTCGGGGTATCTTTTCCCAGGCCGATCAAAGCAGCGACCTCATATTTCCACGAGACAGTATTCTCGGATTGTTCATACGTGGGTCGAGAGCATCGGACTGGAAACGACGATGTACGGTACTCACACTATGCGACGAACAAAGGCGTCTCAATTATATCGCAAGACAGGCAACCTAAGGGCGGTACAGTTGCTGCTCGGACATACCAAGTTAGAGAGTACGGTGAGGTATTTAGGCATCGAGGTTGATGACGCTCTGGAAATGGCCGAGCAAATTGATCTATGAATTTTCCGTGGGGCGCTCGGTAGTCAATTTGCTCCCGGGCGCCCAGAGCGGTCATTCGGAGAATACCGAAAGATCCCAGGTGCGGACCTTGTCGGATTGATTGTTTCTCTCTGCCTTTTGGCAATAGTCACGACTCGGCCTAATAACCGAGTGAGGCTGGGAGATGGTCGTATGACGACAAGTGTTGCAAAAATTATCGAACGGCTGCGCGGCGCGGGCTTCGAAATCACGCCCGTCCGGAACTCCCCTCTATGGACGGTGAAAGGTCGGGGCAATATTAGCCAGTAAGCCACATCCTACAGCGACAGTACGGTCTATGGATTTGTTCCCGTGGACGCTAGGATGGCTTGAACATAAGGTTCAAATACCGCGCTTACTGCTTCAAACTCGGAATCCCGCAGGACTTGACGCTGTTTGACACCGTAGGTGTCCACGCGCACACCGGGTAGCGGCTTTCCCGCGTCCTCGGTTGCGAGGATGATCTGCGAGCCCTTTGGGGCATTGTCAAAGATGAACTTCACCATCTGCGGTAAGTGGGTCTTGTCCTGACCCTGCTGGTTGGGCGCGTCTATCACAATGGGGAACCACGCGTCCGTTGTAAATTCCGACTTCGTCTGCAAAAACGCATAGTAGTAGGCCAGAAGTGCGCGAGGCCCCTCGCTGCCACGGGAGGCTTTTACGGCAGCGATCGCCTGGTCTGCCGCATTGTCCAATTGTACATCCAGGAGCTGGCTATAGCTGGCCAGATAGGTCCGATAATGTTTGAGAATCTCCGACGTTCGCTTCTTATCAGTTAGTGCCTTCATAGTCGCATTGAAGCCGTCGATCGCCGTCTGCACGTCGTCAAGTTCAAGCAACTTCTTCTGCAAAGTTGTTCGAAGCATTTTGGCGGCCTCGGTTTTACCGGCAGCGATGACCACGTCATTCAACGACACGGATGCCCGTTGGATATTCAAAGTGTCCTGCATGCGATCGAGCGACGCCTGAATGTCGCTCAAGCTGTTTCGCTCACGCGCTTCTTTTTGAATGGCTTTTCCAAGGTCGGCGTTTACGCGACCGAGCGCGTCAGTCAGGACACCCTCATCCGCAATCAAACCAAAGCGATCCGCCAGAGAATTGTGGTACTCCTGTCCACAAGTCGGGCACTCCACTTCATCCGGCAACGCTGCGCCGAATTCGAACTCTTCCCTCATTTCCTTCAGGGCCTGCAAAATCAGGTTCTTTTCGGATTGAAGCAGATGGACTTCCTCGTGGATATCGGAAATCAGCGCGCGGAAACGGCCCTGCTCCTCCCTCAGCCTGTTCGTTTCCTTTACCAAGCTATCTACATCCGCCTCAAATTCCTTCAGGTCCAATGTGGGGCCTACGACATTGTCGATCTGCTGAATCTGGGAGATCGTCTCCCTCAGGGCGGTGGCGGCGCCAGTTAACTCATTAAATTCAATTTTCTCTTTGGCAAGTTGCGCCTTGGCGGAATAATACTCGCTCGGCTTGATGCCGGAATGATATTCGGAAAGCGTTCTCGGTGTTTCGTTCAGATAGTAATCGTCGAACGAATTCCAGACCTTTTGCCAGCCCCCGTCTTGATCAATATAAAATGGCGCAACGAGATAGGCCGGTGGCGGCACTATGCTCTCCCCCTCCTTGTCTGTCATTTCCAAGTTGAAATTGAAAAACTTGGCAAGCAGCGGTCCCCAATCCTTGACGAGCCGCTGCCCGGAGAACAGAAGGCGCTTCTGGCTGTCGAACATGGCGTAAACGCTCAGCGTTTTCACCACTGTGTAGCGCTTTCCATCGTAGGTGAATTGGAGGCACGACGAGACACCTTCGTTCTTCCACCGATCGTCAAGTTTCTTGGGCGTCGTCCCTAGCGTCTCGTAAAGGCTCTTGATTATCGCGGATTTTCCGAAGCCGTTTCCACCTTGAATGATAAGCTTTTGCGCGTTCAAGGGTACTTTCAATGCTCGCTTTTCTCTCCTCGACAATAGGAAGAGATTTTCGAATTCTAGCTTTGGCATAAGCTCTCTCGCTTAGGGTGCGGATGACGCGACGAAGCCTGAAGGTCTCATTGCCGGTCATGCGATGTTTTCCATGATTTCGACGATTAGCGCAGAATTAAGGTCGTACGCTAAGCCTGGCGGCACATAGGTCGCCACGACCAATGCCGTCACCGTCAAAGCTTCCGCCAACTCATCTGGGACAGAGATTCCGTCGAGGTCGGCTCGAATTTTAACGCTTAATTCCACAGCGTTTCGAACGCCACGCTGCCGGGCGGCCCAGTACGCAAGGCACTGCACCTTAATCCTCTGAATACCGATCGCCGTCGCCCCATTTGCTGCCAACTCCGCCATGACACTTGGCCACCACTCCTCTACGGTAGGCCTTCGGTTTTGGGCGCGATCGATCATCCGATCGATGTCTTCACGGCTAATACCCTTACGGGCTTTCAGCTCCTCAAAAGTGGCCGGCCTGGCCGTATTGCCGGTACAACGACCGGCTTCGCTCAAAAAGGCCTCGTAAAAGGGCTTGGTTATCGCAGCGGCGCCTGGGATCAGATTTTCGGCGAACTTGGCGACGCGCCCAAAAATCGTGTCACGGAAACTGATCAGATCAAGAGGGACCCGCTCGAACGTGAGAAGGTCGGTTTTGGGGTGACTAGCAACTCCTGGGAAGTCCAGATTGAGCGCATTCAATAAGGTCTTCGTGTCATCAGAGACCAAGCTGAACAAAGGGATTTCGCCATGGTCCAGGGTGATCTTTCCGCCGGCCGCCAGTTTGCCGTGGAGGGGTTGATTAGACAGGATGCAGGCGCGGAGCAGAGATTTGTTCACCAACCTGGCATTATAATAGGATTTGCCCACGATGGAGCGTGGCAAATCTCCCTTACTTGCCCGATTGGCCAGGCGAGTGGCCGTCCAGACCTTGTCAGTACTGGACTTGACCTGGAAGAATGAAATTTGAGGCTCTTCAGCTTCGCCTTCGATTAGGACGAGGTCGTCCTGGTGATCGAAAATAGCGACGAACTCTTTTCCGGCTTCATATGTCTGTAAAATTCTATCCATCGAGACATGGATCTGGAAGTCGTAGGCGCGCAATGTCGCTGACCCAGCGGTTTCCCGCGGCGCAGTTTTTACTAGCTCTTCCATACGTTGTTGCACCGCCTCCCCCTGCCGCTCCGATTATGGAACAATAAGACACTAATTTGCAAGGAAAAATTTTTTATAAACCTTCCGCCCGGAAGTGGCACACCAATGGGCACTTAATTTTTACTGGGAGAAAACAATCCTAGGTTTGATATCCGGAAGATCGTTTGATGATCAAAATAAGATCAATTTGGGATCAAATTCGAGGAGCCCCACCCTCGGGAGGCCATGACTTGCCATGGCATTTTACGCTAACCCGAATGGATATACGTTACGTGTACACGGCCAGGCAAATTTAATTTGTCCGCTTTAGTTGGTTGCCTGCAATCAACAATTGTCGGCTTTGGGCCAACCGGTCGAGTGAGAGGGCTTTGGCTTTCGTCGTGACGGGTTGGAGGTTGAGAGAGAGGCTCTCAGCGGCCCGTCATGGAGTTAAGCCCATGAACGCTGCTGTTCAGAAAATCGTCCTGTCGTCCTCGCGCGATATTCCTTTCAACAAGCTGGTGCTGTCCCAGTCCAATATCCGCCGCATTAAATCCGGTCTTTCTGTCAAGGAACTGGCTGAGGATATTGCCCGCCGTGGCCTGCTTCAAAGCCTGAATGTCCGTCCGGTCGTCGATGATGCCGGTCAGGAGACCGGCCAGTATGAGGTGCCTGCCGGTGGCCGCCGGTTCCGGGCGCTGGAACTGCTGGTGAAACAGAAACGTCTGGCAAAAACCGCGCCGGTGCCTTGTGTGGTCAGGGAAGTGAATACAGACATTCTTGCCGAAGATGACAGTCTGGCGGAAAACACCCAGCGCCTTGCCCTGCATCCGCTCGATCAGTTCCGGGCCTTTTACGATATGCGCACCAAGGGCATGACCGAGGAAGCCATTGCCGCGGCATTCTTCACTACGGTTCAGGTGGTCAAACAGCGCCTGCGGCTGGCTTCTGTCTCCCCTGCCCTGCTGAGCGCCTATGAAGATGACGACATGACTCTGGAGCAACTGATGGCCTTCACCATCTCCAGTGATCATACCCGTCAGGAACAGGTCTGGGAAACCATCCGCTCAGGCTGGCAGAAAGACCCCTACCATATCCGGCGTATGCTGACCGAAACCTCCGTACCGGCGCATGACCGTCGTGCCCGCTTTGTCAGCCTTGAAACCTATGAGGCCGCAGGCGGCGAGGTTCTGCGTGACCTGTTTCAGGGGGATAATGATGGCTGGTTGCAGGATGTCGGTCTGCTTGAGCGCCTGACCAGCGAAAAGCTGAAAATTGCCACCGATGAGATCGCTGCCGAAGGCTGGAAATGGGTCGAGGCCGCAGTAAGCTTTCCTTATGGCCATCTGAATGGCCTGCGCCGCCTGTCATCCGACGGCCCGCACTATACGGCAGAGATCGACGCCCTGCAGGCGGAATACGATGCCTTGCAGGAAGAATACGACAGCTGCGATGAGCTTCCTGATCAGGTCGATCAGCGCCTTGGTGAAATCGAAACGGCACTGGAAGTCTTTGAAAACCGCCCAGCCGTCTATGATCCTGCGGATATCGCCACTGGCGGGGTATTTCTGAGCCTTGATGCCGAAGGCGGCCTATCAATCCAGCGCGGCTATGTCCGGCCGGAGGACGAGATACCGATTGATGAGTCTGAGGTCTTATCGACGTCCGATACCGGTTCAGAGGCTAACGAGGTGTCCACACCACATAACCAGCCCACCGTAACCACCATCACCATAGACGGACAGGTCGTGACGTCTGACGAAGAGGAAGACGCGGCACTCAGGCCTTTGCCGGAAAGACTGGTCATCGAACTGACAGCGCACCGGACACTGGCCCTGCGCGATAGCGTGGCCCATCATCCACACATTGCCCTGACCCTCCTTCTGCATAAGCTGGTATCAGATTGTTTTCAGCAGCGGGCAGTC
>Ga0222423_1000726_pt1 | contig 19030 bp, 20 predicted proteins | sample 3A0metagenome_FD_182472 | JGI IMG/M metagenome (GOLD analysis project Ga0222423, IMG submission 182472) | Enriched microbial communities from leaf-cutter ant dump, University of Wisconsin, Madison, United States - 3A0 (version 2) | ecosystem: Environmental > Terrestrial > Nest > Insects nest >...
GTCACGCCGGTGGGCCGGTTTGGGTCGGATGACTTTGAGTTGAGCGTGGGGGATGGGACGCCCGGCGAAGTGACCATGACGATCCGGTCACGGTTGACGGACATTCAGTACGGGCGGGCCGAGGACTCGCACGGATGGATGCGGCGCCTGTCTGATTGACGTGTGACATGTTTCCTACGGCGTCGTAACCTACGGTGGCGTAGGTTACACTCTTCGCATGTGGACGACGTCGTCGCCGTCGCTCGTAGCGCAAGCCGAGCGTACGCACCTGAGTGCAATGCTTGCCGCGCGCGCCGCCGCAGCGCCTGAGGCCGTCTTTGCTGAGGTCAAGACCGATGCGGGCGGCTGGGCTCCCATCACGCTGGCCGACTTCCATGCACAGGTGCAGGCCGTAGCTAAGGGACTTATTGCCAGTGGCGTGTCGGCGGGGGAGCGGGTGGGCATCATGGCGGACACCCGCTACGAATGGGCCGTGATGGACTTCGCCGCGCTCGCGGCAGGTGCGGTGACCGTGCCGATTTATCCGTCGTCGTCCGCACAGCAGGTTGCCTGGGTCATGGCCGACGCGAACATCACCTGGGTGGCCACCGACAGTGGTGAGCGGGCAGACCTGGTGAGGCAATCGCACGGCACGTCCATTGCGCTGGACAACCTCGCGGCCTTGGAACAGTCCGGCCGCGCTGTCACGGACGCCCAGCTACAGTCGCGCACGGCAAGCGTGGGTCCCGACGATTTGGCCACCATCATCTACACCTCCGGCACCACCGGCCGACCCAAGGGAGCGATGCTTTCGCACGCGAACTTTGTGGAGCACTGCCTCAACATTGAGCGCGACAGTGAGTTTGGTGGGATTGTCGCCGGCGATGCGCGGCTGCTGCTGTTTTTGCCGCTGGCGCATGTGTTTGGACGCCTGGCCCTGGTGCTGGCGCTGTCCTCGCGCACCGTGGTGGGGTTTGCTCCCAGCCACAAGACGCTCGCGGACGATCTGGCGACCTTCCGGCCCACGGTCATGGTGTTGGTGCCGCGCGTGCTGGAGACGGTATACAACCGCGCCGATGCTGCCCAACACGGCGTCAAGAAGCACGTGTTCCGTTGGGCGGCGCGGGTGGCGCGTGCCGTGGCGGCTGCGCGCGAGTCTGGCTCGGTAGGGGTGATGCTGCGGCTGAAGCATCGCGTTGCTGACCAGCTGGTTTTGGCTAAAATTCGCCGCCTGCTGGGTGGGCGGCTGGCATATGCGCTGTGTGGTGGCGCGCGACTGGATGAAGAGGTGGGGCGGTTCTTCGAGGGCGTGGGTGTGACCGTCATGCAGGGGTATGGGCTGACCGAGACGACGGCGGCGGCCCTGGGCACGCCGGAGCCGCGCCGCGTTATGGGAACCGTGGGACATCCCATCGCGGGATGCGAGATGGCGTTGGCGGATGACGGCGAGATTCTGCTACGTGGGGCCAACTTGTTCATGGGCTACTGGAATCAGCCCGACGCGACGGCTGAGGTGATGCGTGAGGACTGGTTTGCCACCGGTGACCTGGGGCAGGTGGTGACGGGGCGCGGTGGTGAGGCCGTGTCGATTGTGGGGCGCAAGAAGGACATTGTGGTGTTGTCCTCGGGCAAGAACGTGCAGCCGGCAGTGCTGGAGGATGCGATGCGTTCACACCCGGCCATTCAGGACACCGTGGTGGTGGGCGAGGGGCGGCACTTTGTCAGCGTGCTGATGGCACTCGATGAAGCGATGCTGCCGGGGTGGCTCCACGCGCACAGCCTGCCGGCCATGAGCGTGGAGGAAGCTTCGCAGGATTCGCGGGTGCGTGAACTGGTATCACGGGCAGTGGAGCATGCCAACTCGCTGGTGTCACGTGCCGAGTCCATCCGGGAGTTCCGAATTGTGCCGCGCGCCTTCAGTGAGGCCCGCGAGGAACTGACCGCCTCGCTCAAGGTGCGCCGGGCCAATGTGCTAGCCAACTATGCGGCACTGGTGGAGGAAATCTACGCGCGGGCGGTTCCTGCGGGGGCGTGAGGGCGCCCGACCTAATTGTCAGACCCCTCGTTTAGCCTTGCATTGAGGGGGCCACCTGCGGAGTGGCACACGTGTTCGAGAGGGATCATGATGAACAATCGAGGCATGCCCGCTGAGCCGTTGACTGTCGTTGAGATTTGCGCGGGCGCTGGTGGTCAGTCGGTGGGGCTTGAACAGGCGGGCTTCCGGCACATTCTTGCCGTCGAGATTGACGCCGACGCGGCTGCGACCTTGCGCGCAAATCGTCCGGATTGGCACGTGATGACGAGCGATGTGAGGCAGGTTCGGGGGTTTGATGTGCCCAGGACGGACCTGCTCGCGGGTGGTGTTCCGTGCCCTCCGTTCTCCATTGCGGGAAAGCAACTGGGCGCCGACGATGAGCGGGACTTGTTCCCGGAGGCGCTACGTCTGGTGGATGAGATCAAGCCGCGTGCCGTCATGCTGGAGAACGTCAGAGGGCTCGCGAGCGCACGGTTCGACACCTATCGACAGTCGATTCTCAACCGCCTTGACCAGTTGGGCTACGAGAGCCAGTGGCGGCTGGTGCATGCGTCAGACTTTGGCGTGCCGCAGCTGCGCCCGCGATTCATCCTCGTTGCACTACGTCGTGACATTGCCCCGTACTTCAAGTGGCCTGAGCCTCAAGGCGCGGCACCATCGGTGGGCGTGATCTTGGGCGAGTTGATGGCCGCTAACGGATGGAAGGGCGCACGTGCGTGGGCCACCCGCGCGAATGGAATTGCTCCCACAGTGGTTGGCGGTTCAAAGAAGCACGGAGGGCCCGACCTTGGCCCGACCCGTGCCCGTGCAAAATGGCTTGAACTTGGCGTTGATGGTCGAGGAGTCGTGGATGAGGCGCCGGATGCACAAATGCCCGATGACCACATTCCACGGTTGACGAACAAGATGGTGGCGCGTGTGCAAGGATTCCCGCCCGAGTGGACATTTGTGGGACGAAAAACGGCTGTCTACCGACAAATCGGCAACGCGTTCCCGCCGCCGGTTGCAGCCGCCATTGGACGAGCAATCGCCGCCGCTATGCGGGCAGCAGCTACGGCCAACGTCGTTGCTACTGAGGACGTTGACGAGGCGATTTAGCCTTTCGCTTGCGCGTGTCAGGAAGATTCGGTGCGGGTGTGGTGCACGGCTCGCCCGGGAGTGCGACACGCCACCAGCGGCCATCGAGGTGCACCGAATCTGGACGGTTGGGCTCACTTGGCACGACGCGGACGCTCAGGAACTCGCCGGGCCCAACGTTGGGCGCCCCCAGTTGCAGGGCGATACTGCGGTGAGCCTCGTAGTCCCCGCCAATGATGAGGAAGCCCTCTGGTTGTAGTGTCGTGCGCGCACCACCGTTTGCCCGCACTCGTTTCATGAAGTCATCCTGTTGTCCAAGCGTCGCGATCGTGTTTCTCGAGATCGGGATGAGTTGGACGCGCCGAAACAGTTCGTTGACACGTTGCTGCCCGGACCTCTTCTCGAGGACTGCCTCACGGTCACGGGGGTCCATGCGCAGCAGTACGTTCTCGGGGAGCTCACCGTTGCGGACGAGCCACTTGATTGCTGCTCGGCCGGCGGTGTTCAGTGAGGTTTTCGCATCGCGGTTGATTGATATGCGGACATTATCGGGTGAGGCACGCACGATTCCAGCGCTCCACGTTGCACTGAAATCGTCTGCCGTGACCACGAGCAGCAATTCGCCAAGGCACTCGGGAGGCAGCATCCAGCCTCCGTCACGAAACGAGAACTTGCAGTCAATCTCCGTGTCGGCAATCGTGTAGTCGAGTTTGTCGCCGTCGCTGATGAGGTCGTCAAAGTCTCGGCGCAGCTCGATTTCGACAACTGACCCCACGTGCGTCTTCTCGGTTTTGAAGAGTTGGTCAGGTGAGTACCGACCCGTGTGCTGGCCGTTGTACAGCATGTCGAGCGTGCGTCGGATGGCCCGCGCAGTACGTTCTCCCGATGGGTCGGCAGCCTTATAGGCGTTAAAGACTCGTTCCAGGTCTTCGTCGCGGTATGCATCATCGCTGCCCATGGCGCGAGGTTACACGGAGCAAGCTCAGCGTGTTGTGGGGTGGGGAAATTGACTGCAATCGAGTATCGGCGCAGCGAGGTCGTGTGAATGTCTTGACCCAGGTGCGGGTAGACGTGGCAAGCTGCTGTGCGTGACCTCAGCACCCCAGCCGCGAGCATGGTTGCTGATGGCTGCCGGTGAAGACCGCCAACATGGAGGCAACGAAGGTTACGACGACCTCGCGGACGTCTATTACACCTGGGACTCGACGGTCAACAACTACGGCAACATTCGTGCAGGTGATGCGATCGCAGTCTGGGACAAGCAACGGCTCCTGGGCGTGTCTGTCATTGAGGAGATCCGCAACGAAACTCGCGAGAAGCCTATCTATAGATGTCCCAATTCGGCCTGTGGGCGTTCAAGTATCAAGGAGCGCAAGACCCGCTCGCCCAAATACCGGTGTCAGCAATGTGGTCACGAGTTTGACGAGCCCATCGTTGAGGTGATTCGGGTCACCCAGTACCAATCACGCCACGATGCCGCGTGGACACCGCTCGAGGATCTGTTGGCGGCAGAGGAGCTGCGAAAGTTGTGCGAGAGCCCCAAGAGTCAGCTCAGCATGCGGCCCTTGAATTGGAGCGCGTTCAGCGACGCAGTTGCACAACGTGGTGGTGGGTCTGCGGTCGAGCGCGTGCTGGGCAGGGCGCTTGGTCGCGACGATGAGGCCGAGGGTGTACCGCTGGTGACACAGGGGCACACCCAGGCAGTAGTGCGCGTGAGACGCGGCCAGAGAGCTTTTCGTCGGATGCTGCTGGACAGGTATCACGAAATCTGTGCCCTGACGGGGGAAGCTCCCGACCGCGTTCTTGAGGCGGGACACCTCTACAGTTACGCGAAACTCGGTGAGCACCACGAACACGGTGGGCTGTTGCTTCGGCGCGATGTTCACAGACTCTTTGACGACGGCGGCTTGGCCATCGACCCCACTGCCTTGACGATCGATGTTGCCCCGGAACTTTCTGCCTACCCGCAGTATGCGAGCCTGCATGGTCAACACCTGCATGTGAAGGTAAAGGACCCGCAAGTCGAATGGCTCGAAAAGCACTGGCATGAGCATCGGGGTACGACCTCGCCCGGGCACTCAGCCCGACGCATATCCGGCCTGCGTTCAATGGCGATGGATTAGCGCACCCGCCACTCACGAACCGCGCCGCAAGGAATCACCGCCCACCCCATCGCGTTGCCGCACACATGACATCACCATCACAGCAAACCATTGGCATCATCGGCGCGGGCAACATTGGCTCCAACGTGGCGCGGGCTGCCGTGGCCGCCGGATACACCGTGGTCATCGCTAACTCGCGTGGCCCTGAAACCCTCGCAGACCTCATTGCTGAGCTTGGCCCGCAGGCCTCGGCGGCCACCGCGGCGGAGGCGGCTGCGGCAGCGGACTTGGCACTGGTGGCCGTGCCATTGTTCAAATACCAGGAGGTTCCGGTGGAGCCGCTGGCGGGCAAGGTGGTCATGGACGCCAACAACTACTACCCGCAGCGCGACGGACGCATCGGGGCGCTTGACACTAACCAGTCCACGACCTCCGAGCTGTTGCAGGCCCACCTGCCCACCAGCACGGTGGTCAAGGCCTTCAACAACATCCCCGCCGCCCAGATCCCCACGGATGGTCTGCCCGCAGGCGACCCGAACCGTCGTGCGCTACCCATCGCCGCCAATGACGCCGACGCCGCCGCCCGGGTGGCCGCATTCCTGGACAGCCTCGGCTTTGACTCGGTGAACGTGGGAGATCTTGGCCAGTCCTGGAAGGTGGAGCGTGACACCCCCGCCTACGTGCGCCGCACTACCGCGAGCGAACTGCGCGAACTGACCGCTAACGTCGAACGCGTCCGCCAGGTGTAACCAGCAGGCGCGCCCCGCACTGCCAGTAGGGTGACGCCTATGCGCGCATCGTCCAGCCCCGGTACCGGCCGCACCACGCCGGCCGGCGGGATACGGCGTGGCCGGATGGTGGCCATCAACACGGCGATCGTTGTGGCAGTCGTGGCGTTTGCCACCTGGGTAGTGCTGGTAGCGAACCCTTACCTGGCCAACCGCATGGAACATCATCGCGGTGAGCTGTGGCTGTGGGGCGCGCTACCCGCGGCGTTGGCCCTGGCCAGCTGGTTGGTGGCGATGATGACCCGCCGCCGGGGGGCCGCCCGGCGTGGACGGTTCCGTCCGGGATATGTCACAGCGGTGGTTCTTGTGGTGCTGGCGTTTCTGGTGTGGGTGGCGTACTTTGGCGGGCGTTTGCAACCACATAGCCTTGCAGACGACGTCCCCGGCCTGGCTCGGGTGAATCTGCTCACCTTGCTGGGTGCAGTGGTACTGGCAGAAGTGGGCTGGCTTGCACTGGCGGTTGCCCCGGCCTACCTGTCCTACCGACGCCGACGCTTACGTCCGGGCCTCGTTGACGCCACCAAAGGACGGGTGAAGACGCCAACACTGCGGGTACTGGCCGCGCCCACCGTGTTCCTGGGTACTGCGGTGCGGGTCAGCGTGACCGGCACCACCGCATTTGACCTGGCCCCCGGCCAGGCGGTGGGGGTCAGTGTCGCCAAGTCTGACATTGAGGTGCGGGTGACGGCGGTGGGGCGTCGCACTCGCGTGGCGCGCGTGCGCCTTGACATACCGGGGGACGGTCAGCAGGTCAGTGGCGCGCAGGTCAGTGGTGGGCAGGTCGGCGGTGTGCCGGTGGGTGACGTAACAGTGGTGGTGCGTGGTGGGGCGCGGCCACGGCTGCGCGTCCTCACTGGGCAGTACGTCGATCACTTTGAGCTTGCGCAGCCGAGCTTTGTCAGCCCCTGGCACTCGGTGGTAAATCCGTTGGGGAAAACGGCATATTCACACCCTGGCGGGGCGCCCTGGTCCGACGACGGGGCCGCGGCGTAACCTAGTCGCACCATGGACCAACTGCCCGCCTACACCCTCACGCGCAAGCACATTAAGACGCTGCGCCTGACCGTGAAGGCGCCCGGCGGGGAAGTGATGGTCAGCGCCCCACGCCACGTGCCGGACGCCGCCATCGCCGCGTTTGTGGCAGACAAAGCCGCATGGATTCAAAAACACAAAGACCGCCTGGCCAACCAGCCCCGGCCCCTGGAACCCGGACCGGAAACCGAGGCGCTGCGCCGGCATATGAAGGAGACCGTGCCGCCGTTGGTGACCTATTGGGCGCAGCGTCTGGGAGTGCCCATGCCGCAGCTGGCCTTTAGGCGCATGACCACCCGGTGGGGCACCTGCAACACACGCACCAAGCGCATCACCCTCAACCTCGAGTTAGGCAGGCGCGACCCCCAACTCCTGGAATACCTTGTGGTTCACGAGCTCGCCCACCTGATTGAGGCCAGCCACAATGCCCGCTTCTACGCGGTCATGGATGCGCATCTACCCGATTGGCGCATCCGCCGGCGGGTGCTCAACGGTGCGGCACGTTCGTAGCCAAACGGGCATTTGTGCGACAATAGCCACGATGTACACCGCGATCATCATTCTGTAGCGCGTCGGGCGACCCCCGACGCGCAGCCTCCCGACCCATGGGGAGGCTTTTTTGTTGGGGCGGCATGTGCACAGAGTGTTTGGCTGACCTGGGAGGACACCATGGCAGATCTCACCGTCGAGGTCTATGACACGACCCTGCGTGACGGCGCCCAGCAAGAGGGGATGAACCTGTCCGTGGCGGACAAACTCGCCATTGCCGAACTCCTCGACGAGCTGGGTGTGGGTGTCATTGAAGGCGGATGGCCTGGCGCCGTGCCCAAGGACACCGAGTTCTTCGCCTTGGTGAACAAGGAACTCACCTTCACCAACGCCCAGTTCGCTGCCTTTGGCATGACCCGCCGAGCCGGAACCAGCGCCGCCAACGACCCGCAAGTTCGCGCACTGTTGGACTCAGAGGCACCCCTGATCACCTTGGTCGCCAAGTCCGACATCCGCCACGCGGAACGCGCCCTGCGCGTCAGCGGGGACGAAAACCTGCGCATGATCGAAGAAACCGTCGCCTTCCTGGTGGCAGAAGGCCGCCGGGTCCTGCTGGACGCCGAACACTTCTTTGACGGCTACCACTTTGACCCCGACTACGCACTCAAAGCCGTACTTGCGGGTGCCAACGCTGGCGCATCCACGCTGGTGCTGTGCGACACCAACGGCGGCATGCTGCCCGACGACGTCACCCGCGTGGTCAGCGAAGTCGCCGCACGCACCTCGGCACAGTTGGGCATTCACGCCCACAACGACTCCGGCTGCGCCGTCGCGAACTCGATGGCCGCAGTGGCGGCCGGAGCTACCCACGTGCAGGGATGCGTCAACGGCTACGGCGAACGCACCGGCAACGCGGACGTCGTCGCGGTAGCCGCCAACCTGGAACTCAAGCGCAACATGATTGCGCTGCGCAGCGGGGGGCTGCGTGAGGCTACCCGCATCGCCCACGCAATCTCCGAGATCACCAACATCGTCCCCTTCGCACGCCAGCCCTACGTGGGGGCCTCCGCCTTCGCACACAAGGCAGGCCTGCACGCCTCCGCCATCAAGGTCGATCCGGACCTCTACCAGCACACCGACCCAGCCAACGTAGGCAATGACATGCGCATGCTGGTGTCCGAGATGGCCGGGCGCGCATCCATTGAGCTCAAGGGCAAGGAGCTCGGCATTGACTTGAGTGGACAGTCGGACGTGCTCACCCGCGTCACAGAGCGGGTCAAAAACGCGGAAGCTGCCGGATACACCTACGACGCTGCCGACGCGTCATTCGAGTTGCTCCTGCGCGCCGAGTTGGGCGAGGCACCCGTGTATTGGCGCGTTGAAGGATGGAACGTGTCGGTCGTGTCCGCGCCGGGTAACCCCCAAGCGGCTGATGCGGAAGCGATCGTCAAACTCCGCGCCGGCGGTGAGCATCGGTATCTGACTGTGGGGGAGGGCAACGGCCCCGTCAACGCGCTCGACCACGCCCTGAGGCAGGCGCTGCTCCCGGTCTACCCGCAAATCGCGCGGTTCGAACTGGTGGACTTCAAGGTGCGCATCATGGATGCCAGCCACGGCACCGACGCGGTCACACGAGTCCTGATCACCACCGTGGACTCCCAGACCGGACGCACCTGGTGCACGGTGGGCGTAGGCCCCAACATCATTGAGGCGTCCTGGGAAGCATTCGCTGAGGCCCTGCTGTATGGCCTCATCAAGGCCGGGGTGGACCCGCAGCCCTAACCGGCGCTCGCCTAGACGGACACTCCCACCAACAAGCCGATGCCGTAGGTGGCGATCATGGCGATCGTGCCGCCCAGGATGTTGCGCCACACGGCACGCCGGGTCGGAGACTTCGCCACGCGGGCTGACACGTAACCGGTCACAGCCAGCATGACAATCACCAGTGCGAACGTCAGGGGAATGCGCGCGGCCGCTGGCGGAAGCGTCGTCGTCAACAACGGGGTAATCCCGCCGGTGGTGAAGGCAATGAGGGAGGCGATGCCCGCCGACCACGGGTTGGTGAGGTCGTCGGGGTCTATGCCCAAATGCATGCGGGCGTGAATATCCACCGGGTCCTTTTGCATTTGTTCGGTAGCGGCCACGCGAGCCGTGTGCTCGGACATGCCCGTGTCGATATTCAGGCGCACCAGTTGCTCCAACTCCCAGGCGGGGCGGGCCTTCTGCCAAATGCGCTCGCGGGCCAGGGCGGCTTCCTCCGCATCGCGCTGGGCAGACACCGACACATATTCGCCCACACCCATCGACAGCGCGCCCGCAACCACCCCGGCGATGGCGGCCATGATGATGACCGAGCGGTCCGTGGTGGCGGCGGCCACGCCCACCAACATGGCGGCAATGGAGACGATGCCGTCGTTGGCCCCCAGTACCCCGGCGCGTAGCCAGTTGAGGCGGCCGTTGAGGCCGTCTTCGTCAGGTCCGGTGAAGATGTCTGGCTGGTGGGTTGAGTTCGCCATGACACGAGGCTAAACCGGCGACGCGACGCACGGCCAGGAAGGTGAACCTGACCTGGCCGTGCGTGGGGGCAGCCTCAGCCGCGTCGGACGCGAATTGCGAACGAGGTCAGGGCCGCGATCAATCCGGTGAACATGGTGATGGCGTACCCGGCTGCCGGGTCCATGCCAAAAGAGTTGCCAAAGGCGCACACGATGGTGGCCAGGTACATGCACACAAAGGCCGTGGCGCCCGAGCGGACGGCGGCGGCCCGTTCGCGTTCGTCGCCCGCGCCGGCGGCCAGGCGGGCCTCCGCGGTGGCGTGGCGCGTGCGGCTGAGGATGAGCAGCGTCATCATGCCCGCAATGCCCAGCGCCCCGCCCCACAGGATGCCTTTGGCAAAGCTGTCGTTGCCCGACGCCCAGGCGACGGCGGCCAAAATCCCGCACACCATCGTGCCGGACAGGGCACCGATCGCCATCCCAAAGGCGGTCTTCTTGGCGGTATTAGCGTTCTTGATCATCGAAAATCTCCTCAATGGCAAGCCCGAAGTAGCGGGCAATGGTGAAGGCCAGCGGTAGAGACGGGTCATATTTGCCCGTCTCAATCGAGTTGACTGTTTGGCGGGAAACTCCGAGTGCTTCTCCCAGTGCCGACTGGGACAAGCCGCGCTCGTCCCGCAATGTGCGCAGGTGGTTGTGCATGGCTAGTGCGATTCGGGGTGGTGGGGTGACATTGGAGCCTCCTTGGTGTGACAAGCGACCTTGACATGACAAGGATGCTTGACATGAGGGGCGATGTCAAGTCACCTTGACATGTGGTGGTGGTGGCGGTGTTGGGGCGCCGGGTGACGCCGGGGCGCCGGGTGGTGCCGCCGGGTCAGTGCGGGCGGCGCGACCCCATCACGCCCGTGCCCACGCGCACCATCGTCGCCCCCTCCACAATCGCCCACTCCAAATCCCCGGACATGCCCATCGACAACTCCCACGCACCACGCAGGTCTGCCTGAGCACGCTCCGAGACAATCAGCGCCCGGTCACGAATCTCACGCAGGCGCCGATATCCCGCCCGCACCGCCGACTCGTCCTCGCTATGCAAGCCAATCGTCATGAACCCGGTGACCTGCAACGCAGGCAGTGACTGAACGGCTACCGCAAAGTCCAGCGCCTCGTCAGGGCTGACTCCCGCCTTCGTGTCCTCACCGGAGACATTCACCTGGATCATCACGTCGAGTTCACGGCCCGCATCGCCACTCAGGCGGCTGAGCCTCTCGGCCAGCGCCAACGAATCAACCGTCTGCACGCAGTCCGCATGGCGTACCGCCAGATGCGCCTTATTGCGCTGCACCTGGCCAATTACATGAATGCGCGCCCCGGCAGCACGCAGCGCCGGAGCCTTCACGTCAAGCTCCTGCAAACGCGACTCACCCACCAGGCTCGCCCCGGCCCGCACGGCCGCAACCGCAGCGTCGGCGTCCCACGACTTGGTGGCCACCAGCACGCGCACTTGCGCGCCAATACGGCCCGACGCGGACTCGGCCGCCACCACCCGCGCCTGGGTGCGCGTCAACGCGCTCGCATAGTCCCACCCCGCAGGGCTTGAGGCCAGGTCGAGGGCCATCAGGACTCCTTGCCAATTGGCGCAAACACGGCCTGCGTTACCGCCGCCAAATCCGCCGGGGTCAAGCCAATGTCCAAACCGCGTCGGCCACCGGAGACGTACACCGTGTCAAACAGCAACGCCGATTCGTCAATCACGGTCGGGAGCTTCTTGCGCTGGCCAATGGGGGAGATGCCGCCCACCACGTAGCCGGAGGAACGCTCCGCGTCAGCAGGGGGCGCCATCTGCGCCTTCTTGCCACCCAGCGCCGTGGCCAGTGCTTTCAAGTCGAGCATGCCGCTGACCGGGACAACGCCCACGCTGAGGTGGCCATCGACGTATGCACACAGCGTCTTGAAAACCTGCTCGGGCTTAGCGCCAATCGCGGCAGCGGCCTCCAACCCATAGCCCAGGTCCGAGGCCGGGTCGTGCTCGTAGGGGTGCAGGGTGTGCGCAATGCCCGCCTGGGTGAGGGCCGCAGTCGCGGGGGTCGAGGCGTGCTCGTGTTTGCCGGGGTGCTTGGACATATGGTCATTGTGCCAAGGTCTGCGGGGTGGGGGATTGGTGGTGGCTGGTGGTGGATGGTCTGGAGTGTTGCGGCCGTGTCACCGCGCGGCACTGTCGCACGCGGCTCGGCGCGTCGTAGGGTGCTGGGCGTGACCCAGACGAAACCCCGGGTGGAAATGTGGACCGATGGTGCCTGCAAAGGCAACCCCGGCGTCGGCGGCTGGGGCGCGTGGATGCGCTTTGGTGACCACGAGAAAGACCTGTGCGGCGGTGACGCCCACACCACCAACAACAAGATGGAGCTCACCGCTGTGATTGAGGGGCTTCGCGCCCTCAAGCAGCCATGCGACGTCACGCTGCACGTGGACTCGACGTATGTGATGCAGGGTGTGCAGACGTGGATGGCGGGGTGGAAGCGCAACGGCTGGAAGACCAGTGACAAGAAGCCGGTGAAGAACCAGGAGCTGTGGCAAGCCCTCGACGCCGAGGTAGCTCGACACAACGTGACCTGGGTGTGGGTCAAGGGCCATGCCGGTGACCCCGGCAACGAGCGGGCCGACGCGCTGGCAAACCGTGGTGTCGAAAACGTCCGAGCCGTGCTCTAGTCCCTCGCCCCCGCCGTCGTGCCCTGGCAGTGCGTGAGGGCCGATCTGGGGCCCAGATCGGCCCTCACGCACTGCTAGGGAGGGGGCGGGAGGTAGACCGGCCCTGAGGTACTGCCAGGAGGTCTAGGGGGTGGGGGCTTGGGACTGCTTGCGCAGGTAGCGGCGGTCATCGTTGGCGTAGGAGTAGTACCAGCCGATGAGCAGCCCCCCGCCCACAAAGTTGCCGGACAGCACAATGGCTAGATTCGCCGCTGCCGCACCCATGTCGACGCTGTGCTGCATGCCCACGATGGTGAACAGCACGGTGTTGGCCACTGAGTGTTCGAACCCCACGAACGCGAACACGAACACGCTCATCACCATCGCCACGGACTTGGTGAGGTCGTCCTTGATCAGGCCGTTGTATACCAGCAGCATCGCCAAGTTGATCATGAAGTTGCACAGCACGGCGCGGATGAACAGGTCGCTGTATCCGGAAAAGCCCTCGGAGATGTAGGCGAGTTTGTGCTCCACTCCCGCCTCGAGTTGATCGCCGACGCCGCCGTCGCCCAAGCTGGAACCAGCCACCATCGCGGCGACGACGAATCCGCCGAGGATGTTGCCTAGGTAGCACAGCACCAAGATGCGGGCGGCCTTCCAGCAGGTAGTACGCCGGTAGTACGCACCAATCGACACGATCATCATGTTCGAGGTGAGTAGTTCAGACTTCGAGTAATAGATGAATACCAGGGCGAATCCAAAAACCAGCGCACCCACCATGCGCCCGATCGCCGTGAACTCGCCACCACCGATCCCCGCAAATGCGGACACGATCGCGTAGTTGGTCAGGTACATCACGCCGATGAGCCCGCCAGCCATCGCGGCGCGCATTAAGTACACGCGCGCCAAGGCGCCACTCATTGCCGTCTTGGTCTCCAGCGCGTCCAGCACGGTCGACAAGAAGTGTTTACCTGGGAAGAGCCCCGAGTCCGCCATGACGCACAGAGTCTCACGGGCGTGCACGGATAGACGTATTGGCGCACCAGGTTGAGCATCGTGTCATCACGCGCTCAAGCGGCCCAGCCCCCAGCCACGCCCTCCACAGGCTCGCCGCCGCCACCAATGCCACCGTCCACGTCACATAGGTGACGTTCGAGGGCCGCCACACCACAGCGTCGGACGCCCACCAAATCATCACCAGATGCGCGCTGTACATCGTGAGCGACATCGAACCGAACGCCAGCAGCGGCGCAAACCACCGCGTCGTACGCACCACGGCCAGGCTGAAACCCAGCACCACCAGGGCGCACCCGGTATTGCCCACCAACTCCAACACCGTGCCCGAATGCGGAGTCACCGAGGTCCAGGCAGCGCCGGGAGTGGTGGACCACGGCGGCGGCGACCCCCACCGCATGCCAACGCCATACCCAGCTAGCATCGTGAGCGCCCCAACCCCGGCCAGCCAGGCCGCGATCGTGCCGCGCGCCAGGGGCGCTCGCCCCACCGCCATCCCCACCAACACGTATCCCACCCACGACACGGCGGGGTAGTGATGGCTGACCAGTGTCTCCAACACTGGCCAGCCGTCGAGCCTGCCGTCGGCCGCCCGCGCCACCACCGAGCCGGCCACAAACGCCAGGGCTGCCAGCGCAAGCAAGGCGCGCCTCGGCCAGCCAATCACCGGCAGTACCAGGATGAACATCACGCCCAGATTCGCCAACACCACGTCGGGCGGCGTATCCAACTGCTCCAATGCGTAGCCCAGCCCAATGAGCAGGCCACCTCGCACGGCAATGCGCACCACGGTGTGGGCGCTACCACGCGTGCTGCGGCGGGCCATCAGCGCGATCGTCACGCCGCCCAACACCGCAAACAGGGCGGACGATCGCCCCTCCGCCAGCCACAGAGTCGGCCACCCGTTGGTGTCCGGTCCGCGGGTGCCGCGGTCGCCAATGTGGGCGCCCATCATGCCGACGATGGCAACAGCGCGCGCCAAATCCAGTCCCGGGATGCGCCCCGACAGGTGAGCGCGTAGACGGCTGGGCATGGTTTAGCCGGCACTGACGCGCACGCGAGCGCCCGGGTAGGTCATCGCCCCAGGCTACGCGCGAACCCCTCGGACGGCGGCGGCTACGCTAGGACCCATGCGAATCGCCCGTTTCACCACCGGAAATGACCCCCGTTACGCCATCGTGGAAGGTGCGGCGGGGCACGAGGAGCTGGTGGTCCTCAGCGGCGACCCGATGTACATCGCCGGGCAACCCACGGGCGAACGCATCCCCTTGACCGACGAGGTGCGGCTACTCGCACCGGTGATCCCGCGCTCCAAGGCGGTGTGCCTAGGCAAAAACTTCGCCGCGCATGCGCAAGAGCTCGCGCCGCGGCCCACTGCGTCGGACCTGCCGCTGCTGTTCATCAAGCCCAACACCACGGTTATTGGGCCCGACGATCCGATCGTCGCGCCGCCGTATTCGCAGGACGTGCAGGTCGAGGCCGAGTTGGCGGTGGTGATCGGCCGCCTGTGCAAGGACGTCAGCCCCGAAACGGCCGAAGACTACATTTACGGATTTACCTGCGCGAACGACGTGACCGCGCGTGATCTGCAGCGGCGAGAAGACCAGTGGTTCCGGGCCAAGACGTTCGACACGTCCTTGCCGCTGGGACCGTGGATTGAGACCGAGTTGGCGCACGACGACGTCACCGTCACCTCCCGTATCAACGGCACCCAGGCGCAGACCGGTCACACCGCCGACATGATTGTGGATGTCGCAACCGCGATTTCCATGGTGTCTGAGGTGTTGACGCTGCTGCCCGGAGACGTGGTGCTGATGGGCACTCCCGCGGGTGTGACCACGCTCAACCACGGTGATGTGGTGGAAGTTGAGATTGAAGACCTGGGCGTGCTGCGCAACCCGGTTGTGCGCCGCTAGCAGCGAAGCCTTGTGAGTGTTGAAAGAAGTGTGATGAGTACCGTACGCGTTCGTTTTTGCCCGTCGCCCACCGGGCTGCCGCATGTGGGGATGGTGCGCACCGCGCTGTTCAACTGGGCGTATGCCCGTCACACCGGTGGTCAACTGGTGTTCCGCATCGAGGACACCGACGCGCAGCGTGACTCGGAAGAGTCCTACGAGATGCTGCTAGATGCGCTGCACTGGTTGGGCATCGACTACGACGAAGGCCCGGACATTGGCGGACCGTACGGCCCCTACCGCCAGTCCGAGCGTCACGACCTGCACCTCGATGTGGTGCGTCGTCTACTCGAAGGCGGGTACGCCTACGAGTCGTTCTCCACGCCCGAGGAGGTCGAGGCGCGTCACCGTGCCGCCGGACGCAACCCGCAGCTGGGCTACGACGGATTTGACCGGGACCTCAGCGAGGAGGCGAAGGCGGCCTACCGGGCGCAGGGGCGCGAACCGGTGATCCGTATGCGCATGCCTGACGAGGACATCGTGGTGTCGGACCTGATCCGCGGCGAGGTGCGCTTCCCGGCCGGAACGGTGCCGGACTACGTGATTGTGCGCGGCAATGGTGTGCCGCTGTACACGCTGGTTAACCCGGTGGACGATGCGCTCCAGCGCATTACGCACGTGCTGCGCGGCGAGGACCTGCTCAGCTCCACGCCACGCCAGATTGTGTTGTGGCGCGCGATGGTGGAGCTCGGCATTGCCGAGCAAATGCCCGTGTATGCGCACATGCCCATGGTGTTGGGCGAAGGCACCAAGAAGCTGTCCAAGCGTGACCCCGAGTCGAACCTGTTCCATCACCGGGACCGGGGCTTCCTGCCCGAGGGTTTGCTGAACTATTTGGCACTGCTGGGGTGGAGCATTGCGCCCGACCGGGATGTGTTCACGGTGGCGGAGCTGATCGAGGCGTTCGACATTGCCCACGTCAACCCCAACCCGGCCCGCTTTGACCTGAAGAAGGCGGAGGCCATCAACGCCGAGCATGTGCGCCGCCTGCCGGTGAGTGACTTTGCCGCACGGGTGGTGCCCTACCTGCATGAGGCTGGTTTGGTCTCCTCTCCCGACGTGCGCGGCCTGCTGCCCCATGAGGAGGCGACGCTTGCCTTGGCCGCCCCGCTGGTGCAGACCCGCATCCAGTTGTTGGGTGAGGCGCCCGGGATGCTGGGATTCCTGTTCCAGGCGGACGATGCTGTGGTCATTGAGGACGACGCGCGGGCTAAGTTGCCTGCTAACGCGGCAGAAATTGTGGACGCGGCCATTGAGGTGCTGGAAGGGCTGGAGGACTTTTCGGCTGCAGCCCAGCAGGATGCGCTCTCGGCAGCGCTCGTGGACGGCATGGGCGTGAAGCCGCGGTTCGCGTTTGGCCCCCTGCGGGTGGCGGTAACGGGGCGCACGGTCTCGCCGCCGCTGTTTGAGTCCATGGAGATCCTCGGTCAGGATCACGCGGTGGCGCGCCTGCGTCGTCTGCGTGCGCAACTGTAGGACGCGCCGATGGCGGATACACGTATCACTGGAGTGCTGCTCGACATCGACGACACCTTGGTGGACACCAGGGGAGCGTTCCGGCACGCGCTGGAGACGGTGGGGCAGATGTATCTGCCTGCGGAGGTTGACGCGGACGTGATGGCTGCGCATTGGCGTGCCGATGCCGCCGGCTGGTATCGCGCACATGCACGCGGCGAGATCAGCCACCGCGAACAGCGCATGCGTCGGGCGAATGTGCTGCATGAGACGTTCGGCGGCCCCGTGTTGGACGATGCCGCCTACGACGAGTGGGACTCACACTTTGAGGCGGCGTTTAAGGCCGGATGGCGGGCGCACGATGATGCTTTTGGCCTGCTGGATCAGTTGGATGAGGCCGGGGTGGCCTATGGTGCCGTCTCGAACGCCGACGGTGCCTACCAGGAAGTCAAGCTCGCAGCGGTTGGGCTCTCCCGAGTGCCGATGCTGGTGGGGATGGACCGCTTTGGGGTGGGCAAGCCCGACCCGCGAGTGTTCCGCGAGGGTGCACGGTTGTTGGGGGTCGAGGCTTCCGAGTGTGTCTATGTGGGGGACGAGAAGGACATCGACGCCGGGGCGGCGGTGGCTGCGGGGCTGGCGATGGGGGTGTGGCTGGACCGGCCGGGAGGGCACCCTCAGCCGGGCGAGGTGCCTGCAGGTGTAGTTCGTGTGGAGTCGCTGGCGCATGTCGCTGCTCAGTTTGGGCTTGGCGGATCGCTCAGGTAGACTCAACACCCGGTTCGCAAGAACCCCCTTGGGCTATGGTGTAACTGGCAGCACGACTGATTCTGGTTCAGTTAGTTGAGGTTCGAATCCTTGTAGCCCAGCTGAAGATGAAGGCCCGCTCGCGCGGGCCTTTGTCGTTTCTGGGGCGCGATGCCCCTCAGCACTCCGCTGCTCCGCCGCCCGCAACTTGCGCGCTAGCAGTGCGCAGGGGCCGATTTCGCCACGAAATCGGCCCTGACGCACTGCCAGGAGGGGTGGGTGGGGTGCTAGGAGGGGTGGGGTGGCCGTACGGTAGGGGCATGTACGAGGACTCTCCTCCGGGTGTCGTTGAGCCTGGGAAGCATCGTCGGCGAGACGAGGGATCGGTGCCGCGCCCACGGCCCAGGCGCGAGCGGGCGAAGGGCCGACGCTCTGGCTTCAGTGGCACCGACACTCCCGAGCAGTCAGGACACCGACGTTCCGGCTTCAGCGGCACCGACCCTTCTGAGCGCGATGCCCAGGCCGTGCTCACGGAAGCTGGCGTCCCCGAGTCCGTCGCTGCGGAGTTTCTCGCGCCACCAGCCGACGCGGCACACATCCCCATCCCCGTACCTGTGCGCAGCACCGGGCTCTTTGAGCTTCTCAGGACCAAACGGTATGACGCGTGGAATGCGTCGTATGAGTGGCAGCGCCCTGGGCTGAAGAAGACGTGGATGAACGTGACCGCACTCTTCGCGTCATTCTTCGGCATTGTTCTCGGGCCGCTGGCGCTAGTGGGCGTGGTGTTCGGCCACCTGGGGCTTCGCGCCGCACGTAGAGGCGAGGCGAGCCTGCGTCCCTTTGGCATCGCGGCCCTATGGATTGGCTACATCGCTAGTATCTTCTGGCTGTCACTGTTTGGATTTGCCATCGCCTATGCGGCCGGCTGGACTCCGTTGGATTACTAGAGCGCAGGCGTGGCGACTCATCGAGAGGGAGATATGACGTACTCGGAACAAGCTCACACAAATACGGGGAAAAACGCGTGGGTGCTGGGGTTCTTGTGCTTCATTCCGCTCCCGTTTATCAACCTCCTGGTGTGCGCGATTGCGATGATGGCGGCGTACCCCAAGCACAAGAGGCAGAGCCCGGCGCTCGCACGTGAGAATGCGCGCCGCGCCGCCAACTGGGGAGCAAC
>Ga0222423_1000727_pt1 | contig 19026 bp, 18 predicted proteins | sample 3A0metagenome_FD_182472 | JGI IMG/M metagenome (GOLD analysis project Ga0222423, IMG submission 182472) | Enriched microbial communities from leaf-cutter ant dump, University of Wisconsin, Madison, United States - 3A0 (version 2) | ecosystem: Environmental > Terrestrial > Nest > Insects nest >...
GCGCCGCTACCCCAAGCTCGTCGGCGCGCTCACGCCCGCCGGCGCCGCGCGCGCGACGGCGTTCTACGAGGCCGTCCTCACGTTCGACGAGCGGCCCGACCTGCCGCGCCCCAACGGCGTGTGGGACCTCGGCTCGGCCGAGGCCGCGGAGATGGCCAAGCTCGCCGAGACGACGTACCGCGACGTCAACATCGGCCTCGCCAACCAGTTCGGCGCGTTCGCCGAGAAGGCGGGCATCGACATCTACGCGGTCATCGACGCGTGCAACTCCCAGCCGTACTCCCACATCCACCGCCCGGGCATCGCGGTCGGCGGCCACTGCATCCCCGTCTACCCGCGCCTGTACCTCTCGGTCGACCCGGACGCGTCGGTCGTGCGCGAGGCGCGCGCGGTCAACGCGGCGATGCCCGCGCGCACGGTCGCGCGCGCGGCCGACCTCCTCGGCAGCCTCGAGGGCCTGCGCGCCGTCGTGCTCGGCGCCGCGTACCGGGGCGGCGTCAAGGAGACGGCGTTCTCCGGCGTCTTCGCGACGGTCGCCGCGCTCGAGGAGCGCGGCGCGACCGTGAGCGTCCACGACCCGCTCTACGCCGACGACGAGCTCGCCGCGCTCGGCCTCGCCGCGCACCACCTCGGCGACGGCGCCGACCTCGCGGTCGTCCAGACCGACCACGCCGACTACCGCACGCTCGCGCCGTCGGACGTCCCCGGCGTCCGCCTCCTCGTCGACGGGCGCCGGGTGACCGACGCCGCGCTGTGGGCGGGGACGCCGCGCGTCGTCGTCGGGCAGGGCCTCCCGGCCGAGGACCCGGCGTCGTGAGCCCGACCGCGCGTCCCCGCCGCGCATGAGCTGGGCGGCGGTCCTCGGGCCCGCGGCGGTGCTCGCGGCGCTCCTCGTCGGGCCGGGCTGGCTGCTCCTGCGGCTCGCGGGGGTGCGGGGCGTCCTCGCGGCCGGCGCGGCAGCGCCGGTCTCGGTCGCGCTCGTCGGCGTCACGGCGCTCGCCGCGGGAGCGCTCGGCGTCCCGTGGGGCTGGGCGCCGCTCGGCGCGGCGCTCGCCGTCTCCGCCGTCGCGGCGTGGGGCCTGGGGCGCTGGGTCGGCCGCGAGCAGCGGGTGCGCGGCCTGCGCCCGGCGGGCCTGTGGGCCCGCCGCTTCGAGCTCGGGAACCTCCGGTGGGCGTGGGTCGTCGCGGCGCTCGCCTGCGCGGTCGTCGTCCTGTGCGTGCCCGTCGCGTGGGGCATGGGGCGGCCCGACGCGGTGCTGCAGCAGTGGGACGCGGTCTTCCACCTCAACGGGCTGCGGGCCGTCCAGGAGACGGGCCTCGCGTCGAACCGGGGCGCGATGCGCCCGCTCTACGGGGACGTCGGCGACCTCGTCTACTACCCGGCGGTGTGGCACGCGGCCGTCTCCCTGCTCCCCGCGGGCGGCTCGGTGACGCTCGCCGCGAACGCCTCGACCCTCGTCCTCGGCGGGGTCGTGTGGCCGCTCGGGCTCGCCGCGCTCGCGCGCGTCCTGCTGTGGCGGTGGTGGACGGCGACGCCGCTCGTCCTCCTCCTCGCCGGCACGTTCGGCGCGTTCCCCGCGGTCGTCCTCTCGACGCTCGCGCAGTGGCCCTTCGCGACGGCGGTCGCGCTCGTGCCGGGCACGGCGGCGCTGTGGGTCGCGAGCCGCGCCCGGGTCGTGGGCGGCGTCCCGGCGACGGCGCCCGCGCGGCTCACGGTGTCGCTCACGGTCGTCCTCACGGCCGCGGGCGGGGTCGCGCTCGCCCACGGCTCGGGCCTCTTCTCGCTCGGGCTGCTGCTCGGCCCGTTCGCGCTCGCCTCCCTCACGCACGCGGCCTCGCGCCGCTGGGACGCGGGGCAGCGGGGCCGCGTCGTCGCGGGCGCCGCGGCGGGCGTCCTCGCGACGGCCGCGGGGCTCACGGTCGTCCTCACGAACCCGACGGTCCGCAACATGCTCTCGTTCCCGCGGGAGACGAGCGCGTTCTACCCGGCGACGGCCGCGGGCGCGCTGCTCGACCAGCCGCTCTCGGGGCCGCTCGGCGACGTCGTCGTCGCGGTCGCGACGCTCGCGGGCGTCGCCGTCGTCCTGCGCGCGCGGGCGGGCGCCGTGCCGTGGCTGCCGCTGCGCGCGGGGACGCCGGCCGCGGGCGTCGAGCGCGCGCGGGCCGACCTCCAGGGCCTCACGTGGGTCGTCGCCGCGTGGGGGCTCGTCCTCGTGCTCACGGCGCTCGCGGCGGGCCCGCCGTCGCCGCTGCGCATGCTCACGGGCCTGTGGTACTCCCAGGCGGCGCGCGTCCAGGCGGTCCTGCCCGTCGTCGCGGCGCCGCTCGCGGCGCTCGGCTGCCTCGTGCTCGGCGGGGTCGTCGCGCGCCGGCTCGCGCGCCGGGCCGCGGTCGACCCCGCCGCGGCCGGCACCGTCGCGGTCGGCACCGCCGCGGCCGGGACCGCCGCGGGCGACGCGGGGGCCGGCGCCGCTCGCGGCGGTGCCCGCGCCCGGGCACGGGCCGCTCTCTCGTCGCCGTCGCGCGCGGCCGCGGCGCTCGCGCTGCTCGCGCTCGTGACGTCGCTGCCCTGGTCGGTCCCCGCGACGGCCGCGCGCTTCGCCGAGGCCTACGAGCCCGGGGCGACGCGCTGGGGCCACATGCTCTCGCCCGACGAGGTCCGCCTGCTCGGCCGCCTCGACCGGGTGCTGGCGCCCGACGCGCTCGTCGTCGGCGACCCCGCGAACGGCGCGGCCCTCGTGTGGGCCGTCGCGGACCGTCACGTCGTGCTCCCGCAGCTCGCGGTGTCGAACCTCTCGGCCGACCAGCGCCTGCTGCGCGAGTCGTTCGCCGACCTCACGACGAACCCGGCGGTGTGCGACGCGGTACGGCGCCTCGGCGTCACGCACCTCTACCTCGACACGGCGACGGCCGAGGACGGTGCGAAGGTCGACGCGGGCGCGCCGGGCCTCCACCGGGTGCCCGCCGCGGGTGTCCGCGTCGTCGACGCGGAGGGGACCGCGACGCTCTACGAGGTCACGGCCTGCCGGCGCTGACCGGCGCGGCCCGCGGGTCCACGCCGCGCGAGCGCCCCGGCGGCGCGGTCCCGTGCCGGGCGCGGGTCAGCGCCCGATGCGCTCGACCTCGACGAGGTGCGCGCGCGCCTCGCGCGTCGAGATCCGCTGCGTCTGCGTGGGGTCGAGGAGGACGACGGAGCCGCCCGTCGACCACGCGTTGAGGGACGAGCGCAGCGTCTGCAGCAGCCTGCCGCGGCGCCCGAGGTGGTCGGCGTGGTGCGTCGTCGGCTCGTCGGCGCACGTCACGCAGTCGGCGTCCGACGTGAGGAGGATGCGGTCGCCCTGCGGGGCGACGCGCGCGGACTCCGCCCAGTCGACGAGGTCGTCGTACGCGACGGTGACGGCGCCGCGGAAGGCTCCCGTGACGATCGCGAGCGAGTCGTGGAGCGGGTCGACGACCGGGCCGAGGACGTCGCCGTACGTCATGACGGCCCCGGCCGCGTCGATCGCGCCCGCGGGCAGGGGGCCGTCGAAGGCGCGCGCGAGCGCGGGCAGGGCGACGGCGACGAGCGGGACGTCGTAGCCGGCCCATGCCTCGGGGCGGTGGGTCACGGCGACGTCGGCCTCGACCTCGTCGTCCTTGGGCGAGACGAGCGAGAGGGTCGCGCCCGTGCGCCACACGGCGAGCGCCCACACGAGGGTGCGCCAGTGCGCGGGCAGGTCGAGCGCGACGACCGTCCCGGGCGCCGCGTCGAGCTCCTCGACGAGCAGGTTCGACGTCTTCGTCACCCAGTTGGCGAGGACCGCGCCGGAGAGCTCGACGCGCTCGTCGTCGGGCCCGTACCAGGTGAGACGGGGCCGGCCGGGGTCACGGGTGAGGGTCGCGAGGATCGCCGCGACGGGGGACGTCGTCATGGGCAGATCTTACCCAGCGCTTGCCCGTCACGTGACCGGTGCGGCCGCTCCGCGCGCTCGGTGCGCGGCGGCGGGGGCGTCCGCGCGTCGTGGCTAGCACATCTCGGCTTGACGAACCCGCATGACACGCATGTAATTTGGGTGACGGATCGTCGACCGGGCTGCACGCGGGCCCGGCCGGCGCAGGTGGACGGCGACGACGCCTCGGCCACGCACCTGCGCAGCGATCCACGACCGCACGCAGAGAACAAAGGGGAGCGCCATGTGGAACCTGCTCGAGACGGACGGACCTGTCCCGTCCGACGCGAGCCGTCCCGTCGGGGCGGAGATCCTCTCGCTCGGCATCGACGCCGACGAGACGGCGCTCGCGTGGCAGGACCGCGCGCTGTGCGCACAGACCGACCCCGAGGCCTTCTTCCCCGAGAAGGGCGGCTCGACGCGCGAGGCCAAGCGGGTCTGCACGGGCTGCGAGGTCCGCGCCGAGTGCCTCGAGTACGCGCTCGCGAACGACGAGCGCTTCGGCATCTGGGGCGGCCTGTCCGAGCGCGAGCGTCGCAAGCTCAAGCGGGCGGCCGTCTGACGCACCGACGGTCCTCCCGGACCGTCCTGCGGCGGCGCGGCACGACGACGACAGCATGACTCTCCCCGACCCCGCCCCGGACCGGCCCGTGCGCGCACCCCGCGCCGTCCGGGCGGGCGTCGCCCGCCCGCGAGCGGCGACGGCTCACGCCCCGACGACCGTCACCGCGGTCGTCGTCACCCGTGGCACCACGCCCTACCTCGAGGCGACGATCGCCGCCGTCCGGGCCCAGGAGCACGCCCCCGACCGCCTGGTCGTCGTCGACGTCGCCCGCACCGACGAGCACCGGGCCCGCCTCGCCCCCGCCGACGACACGGCACCGCCGAGCGTCCTCGTCCACGCGCCGCGCGCGACGAGCTTCGGCGAGGCCGTCCGCGCCGGGCTCGCGCACCTCGCCGACCTCGGCACGGCGCCCGCGGCGGTCCCCTCGGGCTGGCTCTGGCTCCTCCACGACGACGCGACGCCCGAGCCGGGCGCGCTCGCCGCCCTCGTGCGCGCGGTCGAGCACGCCCCCTCCGTCGCCCTCGCGGGCGCCAAGCAGGTCGAGCCCGGCGACCGCCGACGGCTCGTCGAGGTCGGCCTCACGACGTCTCCCGCGGGCCGCCGGATGACGTCCGTCGAGCCGGGGGAGACCGACCAGGGCCAGCACGACGGCACGGACGACGTGCTCGGGGTCGGGCTCGCGGGCGCGATCGCCCGGCTCGACGTGTGGACGGCGCTCGGCGGACCCGACCCCGAGTACGGCAACGTCGGCGACGGCCTCGAGTACTCCCGCCGCGCGCACCTCGCCGGGCACCGCGTCGTCGTCGTCCCCGCGGCCGTCGTCGCGCACGCGCGGGCGACCCACCTCGACCTGCGCCGCCGCGAGACGGACCCCGACCACGAGCCCGACGAGGAACGCTCGTTCGGCGCCCGGCGGCGCGCCGAGCTCTGGTACCGGCTCACGGGCGTCCCGACGGGCCTCGTCGGGCTGCACCTGCTCGTCGTCGCGCTCCTCGCGCTGCCGCGAGCGGCCTGGCAGCTCGCGGCCAAGCGCGGCCTGCGGGCGCGCGCCGAGGTCACCGCGGCCGCCTGGACCGTGCTGCGACCTGTCGCGCTGTGGCGCTCGCGCCGTCGCGTACGGCGCGCCCGCGTCCTGCCGCGCTCGACGCTGCGGCCGCTGCGCGCGACGTGGCGCGACGTGCTCGTCGCGCGTCGCGACCGACGCCTCGCGCGCGTCGAGCGCCGCCGGGCCCTGGCCCGGGGCGACGCCTTCGAGCTCGCCGAGCGGCGCGCCGACCTGCGTCGGCGCGTCCTCGACGTCGTGCTGACGACCCTGGGCCTCGCGGCGGTCACGGTGTGGTGGCTCGGGCCGGCGCTCGCCGCGGCGGGTCCGGGCGCGCGGCTCGTCTCGCCGTCGCTCCCGGTCGCGGGCGGCTCGCTCGCCGAGGTGTGGGCTGAGGTCGCCGACGGCTGGGTGCGCGCGGGCGTGGGCGACGCGGCCGCGGCCGACCCGCTCCTCACCGTGCTCCTGCCGTTCGTCGCGCTCGTCACGCCGTTCGGCGGCGACCTCCAGACGGTCGTCGACCTCGCCGTCCTCGGCGCGGTCGTCGCCGCGGGGCTCGGTGCGTGGCTCGCCGCGGGCACGGTGACGAAGTCCCTCCTGCTGCGGGCGTCGGCGGCGCTCGCGTGGGTCGCGACCCCCGCGCTCGCGGCGGCGCTCGGCGCAGGACGCCTCGGCGACCTCCTCGCGCACGTCGCGCTGCCGTGGGCCGCGTGGGGCGCGCTCAAGGGCGTCGGCCTCGGCGCGCGGCCCCCGGTCGAGCGGGCCGTCGTCGCCGCCGCGCGGCGCGCCGAGGCGCGCCGCCTCGAGCGCGAGGCCGCGGCCTCGGACGACGGCGAGGACGCGTACCTGGCAGCGGCGGGCCACGCGGCCACGTCGGTGCCCGCCGCGACGCCCCCGGCCGCCCCGCCCGCCGCGCACGCGTCGGTCCCCGCGGCCGCGTTCGGCGGGCTCGCGCTCGCGGTCGCGGTCGCGGGCGCCCCCGCCCTCCTCGTCCCGGCGGTGCTCGCGCTCGTGCTCGTCGCCCTCCTGCGCGGGCGGCCGCGGCCGCGCGGCGCGCGGCGTCACCTGCTCCTCGTCGCGGCGCCTCCCGTCCTCGTCCTCGTCCCGCTCCTCGCCGAGGTCGCGCGCCGCGGCCCCGACGCGTGGCCGGTGCTGCTCGCCTCGCCCGGCAGACCCGTGCCGACCGACGCCCCCGCGGGATGGCGGCTCCTCCTCGGCGAGCCGGCCTCCCTGCCCGCGTGGTCGTGGGCCGAGGGGCTCGCGCTGCCGGACCCGGTCCGCGCGGCGCTCCCGGTGGCGCTCGGCGGGCTCGTCGTCGTGTGCGCCCTCCTCGCGCTCGTGCGTCGGCACCGCGCGGGCGCGGTGCGCGGCGCGTGGATCGCGGCGTCGGTCGCGCTCGCGGCAGGCGCCGCCGCGGCGACGGTCGTCGTGGGTGCGGGCGACCTCGGTGCGGTGCGCGCGTCGGCGGGCGGCGCGGTCTCGCTCCTCGTCCTCGCCCTGGTCGGCGCGGCGCTCGTGGGTCTCGACCGCGTGACGGAGCGGGTCGCGGAGCACGCGTTCGGATGGCGGCAGGTCGTGCTCGTGGTCTTCGTCGTCGTGGGGCTCGGCGCCTCGTCCCTCGCGCTCGCGCGCGGCGCCGCGCTCGTCGACGTGCGCGGCGGCGAGGGCCTGCGCGTGCTCGACCGCGACGTCGTGCCGGCCGTGGGCCGGCAGATGCAGGAGGCGCCGCGCGCCGCGCGCGTGCTGCGGCTCGAGGCGGGCCCGACGACGACGTTCCAGCTCCTGCGGGCCGACGGGCCCCAGCTCGCGGACGCGTCCGCGGTCCTCGCGCACCGGGCGCTCACGGAGCACGACGACGTCCCCGGCGCGGCGCTCGCGACGGCCGTCGCGGCGCTGGTCGGCGGGGTGACGGACGACGGCGCGGCGCTCGTCGACCTCGGTGCGGGGGCGGTGCTCGTCGCTCCCGGCACGGGCGAGGATCGTGCCGCGCTCGTCGCGCGCCTCGACGCCGACGCGACGCTCGAGCGCGTGACGGACGGCCCGGCGGGGACCGTGTGGCGCGCGGCGGTCGCCGCGGGCGAGGCGGAGGGGACGACGACGGTGACGGGCTGGGCCCGGCTGCTCGACGGATCGGGGGCGGGCGTCGTCGTGCCCGCCGACGGCCGCGGCATCGACGTGCACCTGCCGCTCCTCGGTGCGGACGACGTGGGCCTGACGTCGGGCGCGGGCTGGGACGTCCAGCCGGGGACCCGCACGCTCGTCCTGGCCGAGCGCGCCGCGCCGGGCTGGCGCGCGACGCTCGACGGGCGTCGCCTCGAGGCGGCGCAGCGCGCCCCGGAGGGCGCGTGGCAGCAGACGTTCGCGCTCCCCGCGGACGCGGCGGGTCGCCTCGAGGTCTGGTACGAGTCGCCCGGCGGGACGTGGTGGCGCGGCGTGCTCCTCGTGACCGCGACGATCTACGGGCTGCTCGTCGTGCCCGTCCGACGCAGGATGGTGGACAGATGAGCGGGTCGTCCGGTGCTCGGTCCCGTGAGCAGGGCGCGGGACGCCGACGGGCGCGCGCCGTGCTGCGGGGGGTCACGGGCCTCGCGGTCGTCGCGCTCGCGGCGGGGACCGCGCGGGGGGTCGACCTCCTGCCCGTCGAGGCGGCGGACGGGGCAGCGGCGGCGCGCGAGCTGACGGTCGTGCCGTCCTCGGTCGAGGTCGTCTGCCCGGGCCCCGCCCAGCTCGCGGACCCGGAGGGCTCGACGGACCCGGCGTTCGACCCGTCGCCCGTGGGGACGTCGACCTCCGTCGCCGGCGCGGTGCTCGCGCCCGCGACGGTCGGGACGGCACCGCTGCGCGGGCTCGACGCCGCACCTGTCACGGGGACCGTGCCGGCGGCGGGTCAGGGCGTGACGGTCGTGGGCGGTGCCGTCGCGGGCGCGTCGGTGCTCTCGGCGGCGCCCGCGCCCGACGGCACGGCGGCGCTCGCCGGATCGGTCGTCTCGACGACCGCCGCGGGCGACCTGCGCTCTGCCGCGGGCGGGACGTGCGCGCAGCCCTCGCCCGAGCAGTGGTTGCTCGGCGGCACGACGACGCGCGGCGCGAGCACGCGGCTCGTCGTGCAGAACCCGTCGCGGACCGCGGTCGTCGTCGACGTCGAGCTGTGGGGCCCGGGCGGCCCGGTCGAGGCCGCCGGCCCGACGACGATGACGGTCCCGGCGGGCGGGCAGGCGGCGCGGCTGCTCGAGAGCGTCGCGCCCGAGCAGCGGCTGCTCGGGGTGCGGGTCGTCGCGCGCGGAGGCCTCGTCACGTCCTACCTGCAGGTCGGGGTGCTCGACGGGCTGCGGCCCGAGGGCGTCGACCTCGCGGTGGCCTCGGTGCCCGCGACGCGCGCGGTGCTCGCCGGCGTGACGACGGCGGGGCCGGGCACGGGCGTGCGTCTCGACGTGCTCGTGCCGCGGCCCGTGGCGGCCGCCCGTGACGCGGCACCCGGCGTGCCCGTGACGGTCACGGTCCTGGGCCCTCGGGGCCGGGTCCTCGTCCCGGGCGCGGAGTCGGTCGAGGCGGTGCCCGGTCGGCTCGTCTCGCTCGACCTCGACGCGCTCGAGGCCGGGCGCTACACGGTCGTCGCGGACGCGCCCGAGCCGCTCGTCGCCTCGCTCACCGCGGTGCGCCGGGGGCGGGACGGCGACGACCGGGCGATCCTCGCGGGGCGTGCCCCGGCCGCCGCGGGCCCGAGCCTCGTGGCGAGCCCGGCGGGGGTGCGACGCACGCTCGTGCTCGCGGACGTCCCCGAGGACCTCGACGCCGTCCCGGCCGCGGTCCTCGGGACGGGCGACCCGGTCGACGACGACGGCCTGCCGGTGAGGCTCGCGACGCGCGGGGTCGTCGTCGAGGTCGTCGGCGCGGACGGGCGTCCCGTCGCGAGCCTGCCCGTCGCGGTCCCGGTCGGCGGCACGGTGGCCGTCGACCTCGGTGCGCGGGTGCCGGGCGCGGAGGTCGCGGCGGTCGTCGTGCGCCCGACGGACGAGGGTCCCGGGGTCGCGTGGTCCCTCGAGGCGAGCGCGGACGCGCTCGACGGCACGCCCGGCGGCCTCGTCACGGTGCTGACGCCGGTGGCGGGCGCCGGGGCCGCGCGCACGGTCGTCGTCCGGGCCTCGCAGGGGTGGTAGAGGCGCGCCGCCTCACCACTCGCCGGCGTACCCGGGGTCGATCTCCTCGGGCCGTCGTCCGAGCATGTGCGCGACCTGCTCGACGACGACCGTGCGGACGAGCTCGGCGAGGTCGTCGCGGTCGTCCGCGCGTTCCTCGACGGGGCGGCGGTAGACGACGACGCGCGGCGCGAGCGTGCCGTCGGCCGGGAAGTAGCGGCCCATGGGGACGCCGCGACGGTGCTCCCACGGGGCGGGGTCGGAGGGCGGGACGTCCTCGACCGCGAACTCGAGGCCGGCGATCTGCCGTGCCCACGTGCGCTCGATGCGGACGACGGTCGCGACGACGAGGTCGTCGAAGCGCTCGGCGCGGGTCCGTGCGGCCGGGAGGTTCGCGGGCATGAGCGGGCCGCGCAGGCCGCGGCCGCGGCGGTCGCGGCGGCGGACGCCGGCGGGCTGCAGGGGACGGTTCTCGCGCACGGCACCAGCCTAGGCGTGCGCGCGCCGTGCCGGTGCCCGGCGTGGGATGCGGGCCGCGGCGCCCGCTCGGCTTACCATGAGGCACTGTGAGACCCGTTCGTCAGTGCACGAGGACCGCGTGCCCCCGCTCCGCGGTGGCGACGCTCACCTACGTGTACGCGGACTCGACCGCGGTCCTCGGTCCGCTCGCGACGCACGCCGAGCCGCACAGCTACGACCTCTGCGCCGAGCACGCCGACCGCCTCACTGCGCCGCGCGGCTGGGAGGTCGTCCGTCTCGTCACCGACCACGTCGAGGCGGGCCCGAGCCACGACGACCTGCTCGCGCTCGCGGACGCGGTGCGCGAGGCGGGCCGGACGGCGCCGCCTCCCGTGCGGGGGCGGCACGCCGCGGAGCCGGCGCCCGTCCAGGTCGGGGAGATCGCGCGCAAGGGGCACCTGCGGGTGCTGCGGGGCGAGGGCTGACGTGGCGAGCACCGCACCGCGCCGTCGACGCGGCGACCGTCCCACGGAGGCGCTCGGGTCTCTCAGCTCGCCCGTCGCGCCGCGGCCCGGGACGCGCGAGTGCGTCGGCTGCGGCGCCCGCGAGCTCACGCGCGTCGACATGACGCTCGCCGACGGCACGGACGTCGTCTTCGTCTCGTGCCACCGGTGCGAGGTGACGAGCTGGGTCGACGCGTCGGGGCAGGTCCTCGACGCCGACGACGTCCTGCCGCGCATGCGCAGGCGCGGCGGCTGACGCTGCCGCGACGGCCCCGCACGACGCGTCGCCCGCCGACGCCGAGGGGCTCCCCGACGACGGGCGGCGCGAGCGCCGCCCACCACGACACGCAGGAGGAACGATGAGCGAGCAGGACGAGACCGCGTTCGCGGGCATCCCCGTCGACCCGTGGGTGCGAGCGATCCTGCGCTGCCCCGCGACGGGCGCCGAGCTCGTCGACGGGGTCGGTCCCGACGGCTCGCCCGAGCTCTGGTCGACCGCCGCCGAGGGTGCGCTCGCGTACCCCGTGCGGGGCGGGATCCCGGTGCTGCTCGTCGACGACGCACGTCAGCTCTGAGGGGGCGGCGTGTCCTCGGGCGGTGGTTCGAAGGCGATCGTCGCGGCGCTCCTCGCGAACGCGGGCATCGCCGCGACGAAGTTCGTCGCGTACCTGCTGACGTCGTCCTCCTCGATGCTCGCCGAGTCGGTGCACTCGCTCGCTGACTCGGGCAACCAGGTGCTCCTCCTCGTCGGGGGAAGGCGGGCGCGCCGCGAGGCGACGCCGGAGCACCCGTTCGGCTACGGTCGCGCGCGGTACGTCTACGCGTTCCTCGTCTCGATCATCCTCTTCTCGCTCGGCGGGCTCTTCGCGCTCTACGAGGCCTGGCACAAGTTCGCGGACCCGCACGGCATCGACTCGTGGCACTAGGTCCCCGTCGCGGTCCTGCTCGTCGCGATCGTCATGGAGGGGCTCTCGTTCCGGACGGCGGTCGCCGAGTCGAACGCGCTGCGCGGCCGGCGCTCGTGGCGGGAGTTCGTGCGTCGGGCCAAGGCTCCCGAGCTGCCGGTCATCCTTCTCGAGGACGCGGGCGCGCTCGTCGGCCTCGTCCTGGCGCTCGTCGGGGTGACGATGACGCTCGTCACGGGCGACGGACGCTGGGACGCGGCGGGCACGGCGGCCATCGGGGTCCTCCTCGTCCTCATCGCGATCGTCCTCGGCGTCGAGGTCAAGTCCCTGCTCATCGGCGAGGCGGCGACGCCGGAGAACGTCGCCGCGGTGCGTGCGGCGCTCGAGGGCGCCGACGGCGTCGAGTCGGTCATCCACCTGCGGACCATGCACCTGGGCCCCGAAGAGGTCCTCGTCGCCGCGAAGATCGCGGTCGGGGCCGCCGAGTCCGCGGCGGACGTCGCCGCGGGGATCGACGCGGCCGAGGCGGCGGTGCGTGCCGCTCTTCCCGGCCTGCGTGCGGTCATCTACCTCGAGCCGGACCTGCGCCGGGCCCTCGACGTGGCGCCGGACGCCTGAGCGCAGGCGCCGCGGCCGCGGCCGCTGTAGCGTGGAGCCCCACCGACGGCTGCGGCAGGAGGAACCATGACGATCAGGGCCGCTCGCGTTCCTCGCCGCCGGGCGTGCGCCCTGGCGCTCGTCCTCGTCGCGGCGGGTCTCGCGGCCCCGGCCGCGCCGGTCGCGGCGGCGTCGGGCCCGGCACGTCCCGCGGTCACCGCGGCGGTCTCCGCCGAGGGTCGCTTCGTCCTCGGCGAGCGGCTCTGGGTCGCAGGGCGGGTCGTCGGCGCCCGTGAGGGCCGCACCGTGCGGCTCCAGGCGCGTCTCGCGAGGAGCGGGGGCTGGACGACCGTGTCCCGTGCCGAGACGCGCGCGGGAGGACGCTACACGCTCTCGGTGCGCCCCGAGGCGTCCGGGCGCCTGCGCGTCGTGACCGCGTCCTCGCGAGGGGTGGCCGCGGCGACGAGCCGTCCGCTCAAGGTGACGCGCGAACGGGTGCCGCGCTCGCTCGCGGAGCGGGCGCGGGCCCTGGGCGACCGTGCGGGCGCCGCGACGTCGGCGCGGCAGAGGCTGACGCGCGCGGCGCGCGCCCGCGCGGGCGTCCCGGGAGCACGCGCCGTCGTCCAGCAGCGTCGCGCGGAGGGCCTGCTCGTCGAGGTGACGTCGCGCACGGCGCGGCGCACGTGGTTCGTCACGGGCCCGATCCTCTCGCGCTACCTCGCCGACGGCGGCACGTCGGGCCGGTGGGGCGTCCCGAGGTCGGACGCCCGGTGCGGCCTGCCGGGCGGGGGCTGCGTCCAGACGTTCGCGAGGGGCACGCTCTACGCCGCGCGCGGGCTCGCGCGGGCGTCGGCGTCCACGGTGCGCGGCCGCGCGGGCGAGGTCGTCGCCGTCGCGCGCTCGCAGGTCGGTTATGCGGACGCCTACGCCGGGCGGGGGCCGCACACCACGCGCTACAACGCGTGGGCAGGCTCGAGCAAGGCATGGTGCTCGATCTTCCTGTCCTGGGCGGGGCAGGCCGCCGGGAGCGACGCGGTCCCCGTGGCGAAGAGCTACACCAGCTTCGTGAGGAAGGTCCGCGCCACGATGCCGACGGGCCGCACGCCCCGGCCGGGGGCGATCGCGTTCGTCAGCACGCGGCCGCCCCACTCGGAGCCGAACCACGTCATGCTCGTCACGGCGGTGAGCGCGGACGGCCGCACCCTCAACGTCATCGACGGCAACCACAGCGTCGGACGGGGGCGCCGGGGAGTCTCGGAGCAGAAGTGGCCGGCGGCGCAGCGGGTGCTCTTCTACGCGTACCCGAGGTACTGAGCCGCGGGCGCCTACGCGTGCGGGCGGGGCGGCCGTCCGCCGCGCCCGGGCTCGAGGTCGGGTTCGGGCTCGGGGCCGGGCTCGGGCTCGAGGTCGGGCACGCCTGGCGCGCCGCGTCGCGGCGCGGCCTGCGGCGCGGCCTGCGGCGCGGCCTGCGGCTCGGCCTGCGGCGCGACGAGCCGTCGCGCGAGCCAGGCCGGGCGCAGCACCGCGTCGAGCCCGCGCGAGACGACGTCGAGCCCGAGGAGGGCGGTGAGCAGGGCCGCACCGCAGGCCGCGCCGCCCACGACGAGCGGCCCGTCGAGGGTCGCGACCCGCTCGGACGCGAGCCAGGGGCGCACCGCGAGCGCGTGGAGCACGTAGATCGCGAGGCTGTTGCGCCCCCACCGGGTGAGCCACGACGTCCCGCGTGGCGCGAGGAGGAGGACGGCGACCGTCCCCGCGAGGCCGCCGACGAGGCACACCGCGCGGACGACGAGGCCCGGGACGGGGTCGAGGTCGAGCGACGCGTAGGAGCCGTCGAGGAAGAACCAGCCTCGGGTCACGCGGTCGCCGAGGAGGACGCACCCGCCGAGGAGCACGAGGAGGTACGCGCCGGCGGCGAGGCGCCACCGGGTGCCGAGGGCGCGGAGCCGCTCGAGGAGCCGAGCGTCGGCGCACGCGCCGAGCGCGTAGAACGGCAGGAACCCGACGACCCTGCCGAGGGAGAGGGTCGAGTCGAGGGCGCGATCGAGCGGCAGCAGGAGGCTGAGCGTGACCGCGAGGGCGACAGGGTGGCGCAGCACGCGCAGGACGGGGGTCGTGAGGCGCCACAGCGCGAGCGCGAGGAGGAACCACAGGCTGAACCCCGGGGTGAGGAGCGTGACGCGGAAGGGCTCGCCCGTGAGCGCGGCGGTGAGCGCGCCGTGGACGAGGTCGAGCGCGACGTAGGGGACGAGGAGCGACGTGACGACCGCGGCGGCCTGGCGCGGGCTGCCGGTCCAGCGCCGGGCGACGTACCCCGAGACGGTGACGAAGGCCGCCATGTGGAACGTGTAGATCCACAGGTCGAGCGCCCGGGCGGAGGCCGTGCCCAGCGGCGTCAGCACGTGCCCGAGGACGACGAGCCCGATGAGGAGGCCGCGGGCGTTGTCGAGATGGGGGTCGCGGGTCGTCACACGCCGAGGATAGGGTCCTGCTCGTCGGTGCGCGACCGCACCGGTTGACCGTCGGCGCGGCCCGTACGATCATCGGCCAGTGACCCGGTCCAGCGCGCGCACACTTCCGCTCGTCGTCGTCCTCGTCGTCGTCCTCGTCGGCGGCGTCGTGCCGGGGGCGGCGGCGGTGCCCGAGGTCGCCGGGCCGGTCCGCCTCGGTGCCGCGGTCGCGCGGCCCACCGTGCTCCTCGCCGTCTCCTCGGCGCGTCCGCGCGCGGGCGAGCGGGTCTGGCTCGCGGTCCGGGTCACGGGGACGACGAAGGTCGCGGGACGCGACGTCGTCGTCGAGGAGCGCCACGGCACGCGCTGGAGCAGGATCACGCGCGCGCGGTCCTCGGCGAGCGGCCGCCTCACGGTCCACGCGGTCGTCGGCTCGCAGGACGCGTTCCGCGCGCGGCTCCTCGACGCGGGCGGCTCGCGGCGGCCCGCGGCGACGCGTGCCGTCGTCGTGAGCCGCGCCTAGAGGACGCTCGCGGAGCGGGCGGCCGACGTCGGCCGGGCGCGCCTGGGCGCGCCGGTCGGCAAGGTCCGGACGCTCACGGCCGCCCAGCGGCGGGCCGCGCGCGTGCCCGGGCTCGTCAAGGTCCGGTGGCGTGAGCACGCGTCGGGCGTCCTCGTCGAGGTGAGCCGTCGCTCGGGCGCACGGACGACCGTGCGGACGTGGCTCGTCACGGGGGCGACGGCACGGTGGTACATGAAGGAGCGCGGCCCCCGCGGGCGCTGGGGCGTGCCGCTCGCCGACGGCCGCTGCGGCCTGCTCGAGCGAGGTTGCGTCCACAGGTTCTCGCGCGGGACGACGTACGTCTCGCCGTCGAGCGGCGGAGTTGCGGCGACGACGTTCACGGGTGCGCGTGGCGCGATGGTCGCGACCGCGCGCTCTCAGGTCGGGTACGTCGCGGCCGCACCGAGACCCTCGCGGCAGACGACGAAGTTCAACCGGTGGATGGGCTCGTCGGCCGCGTGGTGCTCGTTCTTCCAGTCGTGGGCGTCGGTGGCCTCGGGCAACGGCTCCGCGGTCCCGCGGATCGACCGCTTCCGGACCTTCCGTTCGACGACGCTGCGGACGATGCGCACGGGGAGCACGCCGCGCGTGGGCGCGCTCGCGTTCCGGCACACGACGGGGCCCGCGGGCGAGGCCACGCACGTCGCGCTCGTGAGCGACGTCGCCGACGGACGTGTCCGGCTCATCGACGGCAACACCGTCGGGCCGCTCCCCGCGGGGCACCGGGGCGTGCTCGAGCGGTGGTTCCCGCGCTCGGCCGTCCTCTACTACGTCTACCCCTCGTACTGAGCGGGCCGCGGGACGTCCGGTCCCCCGGGACGTGCGCCGCTCGGTATCCTCGGGGTGTGGTGGACTCTCCTCTCGTGCGGCCGGACGGTCGCGTCGTCGCCGTCGTCGTCGCGTTCAACCGCCGGGACCTCCTGCGCGACGCGCTCGACGCGCTCGCGGCGCAGACCCGGCCGCTCGACGCGGTCCTCGTCGTCGACAACGCCTCGACGGACGGCTCGGCCGACGTGGCCCGGGACCACGCGTCCGCGCCGGTCGTCGTGACCCTCGAGCGCAACACCGGCGGCGCGGGCGGGTTCGCCGCGGGCATCGCGCACGCGGTCGCGAGCCTCGACGCGGACGGCGTGTGGCTCATGGACGACGACACGATCCCGACGCCGACGGCGCTCGCCGAGCTCCTCGCGGCCTGGGCCGCGCACCCGGGTCCCGTCGACGCCGCGGGCAGCCGGGTCGTGTGGACCGACGGCCGCGACCATCCGATGAACACCCCGCGTCGCCGTCCAGGCACGCCGGGCGCGGCGCTCGCCGCGGCACGGCGCGCGGGCGCCGTCCCCGTGCGCTCGACGTCGTTCGTCTCGATGCTCGTGAGCGCGGACGCGGTGCGCACGCACGGCCTGCCGGTCGCCGACTACTTCATCTGGAACGACGACTTCGAGTACTCGTGCCGGCTCCTGCGCGACGGCACGGGTCTCCACGTGCCCGCGAGCGTCGTCGAGCACCGGACGCGGACGTTCGGCGCGACGGACGCGGACCCGGGCGACCGCTTCTACTTCGAGGTGCGCAACAAGATCTGGACGTTCACGCGGTCGCGGGCGCTCGGTGCCGGTGAGCGGGTCCTCTACGGCGGCTCGACGCTGCGCCGGTGGGCGCGGACGGTCGCGCGGTCGCGGGCGCGGGGCGTGCTGCTGCGCGCGGGCGGGCGCGGGCTGCGCGACGGGCTGCTGCGCCGTCCGCGGCCGACGGCCGCGGTCCTCGCGGGCCTCGCGCTCGCGGACGACGTCGCGCAGCTCGACCGGTCGGCGCGATGACGGACGCGCTCCCGCCGTTCTCCGTGCTGCTCCCGGTCTACCGCGGCGATCGTGCCGAGTTCCTCGCGCGCGCGTTCGACGCGGCGACGGTCGAGCAGGAGCTGCGGCCCGACGAGGTCGTCGTCGTGCGCGACGGCCCGGTCGGCCCCGAGATCGCCCGGGAGCTCGCGGCGATCCGGGAGCGCGCGGTCGTGCCCGTGACGCTCGTCGAGCTCCCCGAGAACGTCGGCCTCGCGCGCGCGCTCGAGGCCGGGCTCGTGCGCTGCGCGCACGAGGTCGTCGCCCGTGCCGACGCGGACGACATCTCCCTGCCGGGGCGCTTCGCGGCCCAGCTCCCCCTCGTCGCCGCGGGCGCCGACCTCGTGGGGACGGCGCTCGTCGAGTTCGACGACGACGAGCGCGTCCCCGGTGTGCTGCGGGTGCTGCCGACGGACCCCGGTGAGATCGCCCGCTACGCGCGCTTCGCGGATCCGTTCAACCACCCGACGGTCGTCTACCGCCGCTCCGCGGTCGCGGCCGCGGGGGGCTACGAGGACCTCCACCTCATGGAGGACTACCTCCTGTTCGCGCGGATGATCGCGCAGGGCGCGCGCGTCGCGAACCTCGCCGAGCCGCTCGTCAGGTACCGCACGGGCGCGGGCTCGTACGCGAGACGCGGCGGCCTCGCGCTGCTGCGCTCGGAGATCGCGCTCCAGCGGACGTTCCGGCGCGAGGGCTTCACGAGCGCGCCGCAGGCGGTGCGCAACGTCGTCGTCCGGGGCGGGTACCGTCTCGTCCCGGAGGCCGTGCGCCGTGCCGCGTACCGGTCGGTGGTCCTGCGCCGTGCGGCGAGGAAGAAGGAGTCGTGACCATGGGTGCTGACCTCGTCGTCGTCGGGGCGGGCCTCTTCGGGCTCACGGTCGCCGAGCGGGTCGCGTCGGCCGGCCGCCGCGTCGTCGTCCTCGACCGCCGCGACCACCTCGGCGGCAACGCGTGGAGCGAGGTCGAGCCGACGACCGGCATCGAGGTGCACCGCTACGGCGCGCACCTCTTCCACACGTCGAACGAGCGCGTGTGGGAGTACGTCAACCGGTTCACGTCGTTCACGGGCTACGTCCACCACGTGTACACGACGCACCGGGGCGAGGCCTTCCCCCTGCCGATCAACCTCGGCACGATCAACCAGTTCTTCCGCTCGGCGCACGGCCCGGACGCCGCGCGCGCGCTCGTCGCGGAGCAGGCCGCAGAGCTCGGGGGCAGGACGCCGGAGAACCTCGACGAGAAGGGCGTCTCGCTCATCGGCCGCCCGCTCTACGAGGCGTTCATCCGCGGCTACACCGCCAAGCAGTGGCAGACGGACCCGCGCGAGCTGCCCGCCTCGATCATCTCGCGCCTGCCCGTGCGCTTCACGTACGACAACCGGTACTTCGACGACACGTACGAGGGCCTGCCGACCGACGGCTACGCGGCGTGGCTCACGCGCATGGCGGACCACCCGAACATCGAGGTGCGCCTCGGGACGGACTTCTTCGACGCGTCCCACGAGCACTCGAAGGACAGGGTCGTCGGGCGGGTGCCGGTCGTCTACACGGGCCCGGTCGACCGCTACTTCGACCACCGCGAGGGCCGCCTCACGTGGCGCACGCTCGACTTCGAGCAGGAGGTCCTCGCGACGGGCGACTTCCAGGGGACGTCGGTGATGAACTACGCCGACGAGGACGTCCCCTTCACGCGGATCCTCGAGTTCCGGCACTTCCACCCCGAGCGCGACTACCCGCGCGACCGCACCGTCGTCGTGCGCGAGCGCTCGCGGTTCGCCGAGGAGGGCGACGAGCCGTACTACCCGGTCAACACCCCCGCGGACCGTGCGACGCTCCTGCGCTACCGCGAGCTCGCGGCGGCCGAGCCGGGCGTCTACTTCGGCGGACGCCTCGGCACCTACCAGTACCTCGACATGCACATGGCGATCGGCTCGGCCCTCTCGATGGTCGACAACCGGCTCGCCGGGCTGTGGGAGGCGTCGTGAGCGGCCCGTCGTTCGGCTCGCGGCAGGTGCGGGCCCTGCAGCGCTGGGTCATGGGGCGC
>Ga0222423_1000728_pt1 | contig 19024 bp, 15 predicted proteins | sample 3A0metagenome_FD_182472 | JGI IMG/M metagenome (GOLD analysis project Ga0222423, IMG submission 182472) | Enriched microbial communities from leaf-cutter ant dump, University of Wisconsin, Madison, United States - 3A0 (version 2) | ecosystem: Environmental > Terrestrial > Nest > Insects nest >...
CCAAATCGTGCAGGTACCCCATACTGATGAAGCTCCCTAAGCAAGTGCGCGATCGCATCTTCGTGCCCGGCATCTACGGTGGTGGGGTTGAGCACGATCAGTAATACCGCAGCGAGGGTGAGCCCTAGCCCAACCTTGCCTACCCAAACCAACCTTGCCAACCCACTCAACCTGCCATATCCGCGCACTAGAAGATCATATGAGCCTGCCTCGCCCAAGAAGGGCTTCGGCAACATCTCGACACAGTATTACCTCACCCTAAGTGTGTGGTGCGCGGCTTTTGTGGCCGGTGTGTGAATTTGCCGCCTCCGGCTTGTTCCCTATGAAACAATGGCCGAGTGACTGATAACTCGCCATTCTCGGGTGATTCCACCGGAGCTCAGAAGTTGCCCATGGCCCATGCGCGTAAGCACCCTAAGCGCCGCTGGCCCCTCGTAGTTTTGTGGAGCCTAGTGGCTGTACTGCTTGTTGGCGGTGGCTCGCTGGCTTGGTATGGGCTGACTTTGAATAACAGTTTTAATCAGGCCACTAAGCTCGCGGATGACAAGGTCTTTCCGGCGGCCACTACGCGTCCGCAGGAAACTAAGAATGAAGCGTTGAACATTCTGCTGTTGGGTTCGGATACTCGTGGCGAGATTGGCGACGATATTGATGACATCCATGGTGAGCGTTCTGACACGATGATGGTGGTTCACATCCCTGAGGACCGTAAGTCGGTTCAGGTGATGTCGATTATGCGTGATAACTGGGTGGAGATCCCTGGTCATGGTTACGCGAAGATCAATGCAGCTATGGCGTATGGTGGCGTGCCGCTGACGATCCAGACGATCGAGGGCATTATCGGTGTCCGTATTGATCACGTTGCGATTATTGACTTTGAGGGTTTCCAGGGGCTGACGGATGCGCTTGGTGGCGTTACCCTCAACAATCCGAATGAATTTACCTCGCGTCACGGACATACCCACTTTGCCAAGGGTGAGATTGAACTGAATGGTGAGCACGCGCTGCAGTTTGTGCGTGAGCGGTACTCATTCGCGAATGGTGACTACACGCGTGTTGCTAACCAGCAGCTCTTCATCAAGAGCGTGATCAAGCAGGTTCTGTCTAAGGACACCTTGACCAGCCCAGGCAAGATTGCCGACGCAGTGGACTCCTTTGCGCCGTACCTAACCATCGATAAGGGCCTGACTGCTACCTATCTCGGCAAGCTTGGCTTCTCGATGCGCGATATTCGCCCGGATGACATGACATTCTTTACTTCACCCACGCTGGGTACGGGTATGGAAGGCAAACAGTCAGTGGTGAAACCTGACTGGGCTGGCCTAGATGAAGTTGCTACAGCTTTCCAGAACGATACGTTGAGTGAATACGTAGCAACGATGAAGAAGTAGCACCTTCTGACGACGAAATGATGGGGCGGGTCCAGGTTCAATTGAACTGGACCCGCCCCATTGCTGTGCTGTGTTCAGTCGCGTTGGAAAATATCGCGGGTGTAGACCTTCTCTGCCACGGAGTTGAGTTCCGCATCGTGGCGATTTGCGATGATCACATCACAACTGGTCTTGAATGACTCAAGGTCGTGTGTGACTTCGGAGCCAAAGAACTCGGGATCATTCAGCGTGGGTTCGAAGATGATGACCTTGACGCCCTTGGCCTTGATCCTCTTCATGACACCTTGGATGGATGAATCACGGAAGTTGTCGGATCCGGTCTTCATGGTGAGGCGGTAGATGCCCACGGTGCTTTCGCCGTAGGATCGTGCACCGTCTTTGGTGGCGCGCTTGAGCACCTCGCTTGCTACAAAGTCCTTGCGAGTGCTGTTTGCTGAAACTATCGCCTCGATGAGGTTTTGCGGCACGTCTTCGTAGTTTGCGAGCAACTGTTTGGTGTCTTTGGGTAGGCAGTAGCCACCGTAGCCAAAGGAGGGGTTGTTGTAGTGTGAACCGATGCGGGGGTCGAGCCCTACACCTTCGATGATGTGGGCAGCGTTGAGGCCTCGGACGCCTGCGTATGTGTCGAGCTCGTTGAAGTATGCCACGCGCAGTGCCAGATAGGTGTTTGAGAAGAGTTTGACGGCTTCTGCTTCCGTGGCTGGCATGATGAGGACGGTTGGCTCATTGTCAAGGGCGCCGTCCGCGAGCAATTGCGCGAACTTCTGTGCCTCGGCCTGCATGTGGAGATCGTTGGTGAACTTCTCTGGTATCCCAACGATGATGCGGGATGGGTGGAGGTTGTCGTAGAGCGCGCGGCCTTCACGGAGGAATTCGGGGCTGAACAGGAAGTGCCCATTGGGGTATCGCTCGCACAGCGATTCTGTGTAGCCGACGGGCACGGTGGACTTGATGACGATGGTTGCGTCTGGGTTCACCTCGAGTACAAGGTCAATGACTTCTTCAACGTGGTGGGTGTCAAAGAAGTTTCTGTCTGGGTCGTAGTTCGTTGGCGTGGCAACGATGATCAGCTCTGCATCAGAGTAGGCTCCACGCCCATCAAGCGTTGCCGTCAGGTCAAGTTCTGCGGTTGATAGGTACTCTTCAATTTCAGAATCCACGATGGGTGAGACGCGTCGGTTGATCTGGTCAACCTTCGACTCCACCACATCAACCGCGGCTACTGAAGATTCGCGAGATAGCAAAACTGCAGATGAGAGGCCTACATAACCGGTTCCAGCAATTGCAATACGCATCTTCACATCGTTTCGAATTAGGCTGCTCAAAGAATTGGACAATTCATGCTACCAAGTTCAAATAGCCTCGATATGACCTTGCCATTTAACCGAGGCTGTACTCCAATATTCGTACTTTGGGGCCGCCAACCCGCACTAACCGTGCAAACTTGACATCCCGATGGTACTCGTGAACGCTTAGTACGTTGCTGTCGCGTGTCTTTCCACGCAGCTAAGGCACGAATATCAACACGCATGGGGCATGATGAAGGTACTTATAACGGGGTCTGCGGGCTTCGTCGGATTTCACACGGCTAAGCGCTTCCTAGCGGAGGGGCATGACGTTGTCGGGTATGACGGCTTCACAAAGTACTACGATCCCCAACTGAAGAGAGACCGAGACGTAATCCTTCGCGAGTCCTCGAAGTTCACGTCTGTTATCGGGATGTTGGAAGACCGAGACCTTGTACTTGCAACCGTTGAAGAACACCAGCCAGATATTGTTGTCCACTTGGCCGCGCAAGCAGGAGTCCGATACAGCATCGAGAATCCGAGTACTTATATGGAATCAAACGTGATGGGAACGTTTAACCTCCTCGAAGCACTTCGTACGTATAAGCCGAAGCACTTCTTATTTGCCTCTACCTCCTCTGTGTATGGCGGCAATCAGGAGTTTCCGTTCAAGGAGACTGCGCGAGTAGCCTTCCCCGTATCGCTTTATGCAGCAACGAAGCTTGCTGGAGAAGCGATTGCTCACTCATATGCGCATCTCTTCAACATTCCCACCACTGGCTTTCGATTCTTTACCGTGTATGGCCCGTGGGGAAGACCCGATATGGCTCTCTTCAAGTTCACCGAGCGCATCCAACGCGGTGAAGCGATCGAGGTCTACGGCAACGGTCAGATGTCACGCGACTTCACCTATATTGATGACCTGGTTGAGGGAATCTATCGACTCTCCGAGGTAATTCCAAATAGTGATGAAGAAACTCAGCCCCAGGGCGCACTTGACTCAATTTCTCCCGTTGCCCCTTGGCGAGTAGTAAATATAGCGGGTGGTCAGCCAGTTCAACTTATGGACTATATCGAAGCCCTGGAACAGGCATTAGGCCAGAAGGCGAAGAAAAACCTGTTGCCTATGCAGCCCGGCGATGTTACAGATACTCTTGCTAGTCCTGACCTGCTATTTGCGCTGACCGGATTCAAACCACGGATTCCGGTAGGAGAGGGCGTAAAAGCCTTCGTCGACTGGTATACGGAGTATCAGCATGGTGATATCTGAGATGAACTATCCACGGGTGACGGTAGGGGGCTTCTCCACGATCTCATGTACGCGCGCGGAACTTGCCGAGCTCATGCTAGCGAACTGTCTAGAGGCACGTAAAGAAGGCGATGCGTGGCTTCCGAAACTGGTATTTTCCTCGAATGGACAGGGTGTGGCCCTAGGTGGTCGGTCACCGCAGTTTATGGATGTGATGTCCCAGGCCGATATCGTGCACGCTGACGGTATGCCCGTGGTATTCGCTTCGAAGCGTACGGAGGCACCGCTACCTGAACGCATTTCGACAACGGATTTCTTTCATGATGCTGCTCGTATTGCTGAAGCAAACGGACTACGTTTTTTCATGTTTGGAGCTACTGAGCAGCAAAATGCAGCAGCGGTCAAGGCGATCAGGTCTGCATATCCAAACTTGAACATAGTGGGGCACTACCACGGCTACGTTGCAGAGAGCCAAGATGAAGAGATCTGCCAATTGATACGTCAATCGAAGCCCGACGTTGTCTGGATCGCGCTCGGGAAACCGCGCCAAGAAGAGTGGTGTCTACGGAACCGGGAACGTTTGAGTGGCGTTCCTTGGCTAAAGACCTGTGGTGGACTCTACGCGTTCTTGGCTGGCGATGTACGGCGAGCGCCACAGTGGATGCAGCGACTAGGTCTTGAATGGTTATACAGGATGCTGGAAGATCCAAAGCGACTTGTGTGGCGTTATCTAACAACTAATCCGTATTCACTATACCGGCTATTGCGGTACACGCAGCGAAGATAATAATGAATAGGCACGGTGTGTCGAGGGATTAATCAAGAAAAACTTGACAAATACCAGTGCCGACGTGCACCTCCGTCCGCGGAGGCAAGTTGCTTAGAATGAAATCAAAACCCGATCTGGAGGCGATGTGCCAGTTGACGTTATTCACTTCAATCCTGCACGGCGCGGCCCTGGCCTGCTTGGGAAATTCTTACCGAAACGTCCCCTAAATAACTTTGGAGATCTAATAGGACCAATGCTGGTTCAGAAGATTATCGAAACTCACGAACTAAAACAACCGATCGAATATCGCAGATTGGTGGCGGTCGGCTCGATTATGCGATTGACCCGCAGTGGAGATACAGTTTGGGGTACCGGAATTAATGGTAAGACTATGAGCACGGGTGCAGCGCCAGATCTCGATGTGCGCGCAGTACGAGGGCCACGTACAAGGGACCTTCTGCTGAAAACGGGAATGACCGTTCCTGAAGTCTATGGTGACCCCGCATTGCTTTGGCCTACGTTTTGGCCTAAGGACTACTACCTCAATCCAATGGCGGGTCGGATGCCTTATTTGGTTCTTCCCAATTATAATGATCGCAATCTACTATCTGCAGCTAATAGCTTTAGCCCGCTGAATCATCCGCACGCGGTGATCTCTAAGATCGTCAACGCCTCCTTTGTATGCGGCACCTCTCTACATGCAATAATTCTTGCTGAAGCGTACGGCATTCCAGCAAGGCTTATATGTTCCCAACACGAGCCGATATTTAAATATGATGACTATTATCGTGGAACGGGGCGTGCGAAGTATGAAATTGCTAATAGTGTGAGTGAAGCGCTAGAGATGGGTGGCGAGAAACCACCAGAGTTTGACAGTAGTGCATTGTATGGAGTTTTCCCTTTTGATCTCTATGCCTGAAGCATTAGGAATTACAGCCAAACTTGTTATTCAACCGTGACGGAGTTGAAATGAGCTATTACGAATGAAGAAGACTAGAATACTGGAATCTGTACCAGCTCCGGGTAAGATTGTAAAGTATGTCGACTCGTTTACGACCTATGCACCGAGCGACCTAGATTACACCTATTTTTCCTGGACACGAGCTCTCTTCAGCAATTATCAGGTTTTTCACGTGCATTGGCCAGAATTTCTGCTGCGGGATAAGACTGCCATGCGAAGGAAGATTCGAAGGGTGCTCTATGCAATATTGATCCTCAGATTAAAATGTCTTGGGACTCCGGTTGTACGGACCATGCATAATATGCAACCCCATTCTCCTGGAAGCGACGCGGAAATGCGCGTATTACAAAAACTGGACCATCTGACTGAACGATACGTAATTCTGAGTACGGGCACACAAACACCACGCCCGGAAATTACGGTTGTGATCCCACATGGCGATTTCCGTGATGTCTTCAAGTCGATGCCCAGTTCACGAAAGGTACCCAATCGAGTCCTCCTTTTCGGTAGAATTGAACCTTATAAGGGAGTGATCGAATTTATTCGGGCTTCCGAGGAGATCCGGACCGATAATGTAGAGTTTAGGATAGTAGGTGGCGCTGATGCCCACATGATTGCAGAGATCGAGGCTGCTATTGGCGCTCGGGACTCGCATCGAGTTGCGGTCACTACTCGGTTTGAAACCGTAAGCGATTCTGAGATGGTTTCTGAAATTACCCGCGCTAGCCTCGTGATCTTGCCGTATACCGATTCAGGAAATGGGAATTCGGGTGTAGCAATGGTGGCGTTATCGTTGAATAGGCCCGTCCTGGTCTATGAAAACCCCATTATGGCAGAACTTGCTCGAGAGGTCGGATCAGAGTGGGTGCAAATGATGGCAGAACCGGTCAACGGCCCACAGATTGACCGTGCTTTGCAGTATCTAGACGCACTCAACCTGACAGAGCCAGAATTCGTGGGTCGAGACTGGCATTCTATCGCGAATTCATACGCTCAATTATTTCGGGAAGTGACCAATCAATAATGCCGAAGGTGTCTGTGGTTTGCGGATTCTATAATCGGTCCGAAGTACTCGAGAGAACTATCAAGTCGATATTAAGTCAAACTTACGACGACTTCGAGTTTATCGTTTTTGACGATGCTTCTACGGACGATACTGCTGAGAAGTTGAAAAACCTTGCGCGTCAATATAATGACAATCGGCTCAAAATAGTGCTATATCGAGAAAACCAAGGGTTTGTGAACGGTCTTCGTGCGGCTATTGCGGCGACTACTGGTGAATATATCGCTATTCAGGGTTCGGGCGACGAGTCGCTTCCGCATCGATTGGAGCGACAGGTTGCAGTTCTTAACTCAGACGGGTCGATAGGTGTAGTTGGTGGATGGTATTCGAATATTCAGGAAGCACTTGGCATCGAACGGTTGCGTACGCCTGACGCATCGACATTGGACTATGCGGGACTCTTAAAAACGAATATGTTTTCACACGGCGAAGTCATGATTCGTCGCTCAGTTTACGAGGCTGTCGGGGGCTACCGTTCTGAGTTTAAGTACGCACAAGACTTAGATCTTTGGATCAGGATTAGTCAAATTGCTACCTTTGCCACCGTGCCGGAACTAATCTATCGGCGATACGTGCAATTCGATGGTGTTTCATATGATCCGTCTAAGCTTATTTTACAATGTAGCTACTCAGTGACGGCTCGATTGATTTCGAAGATGAATTTAGACGAGCAGTCGAGAGTCCTGGCAATGCTGCGTGAGAGCGGTCCACTTGCAATTACTCCGATTGCTAACAAGATTGTGCAGCGAAAGATCAAGAAGGGAGTTTTCAGGTTGCTGGTCTTTGGCAAACCAACCTCTGCTTCTAGACTTGCGAAATCCGGCGTCTCGAATCCACTTACACGGATGGCCCTAAAACTCTTGATAAAGGTTTACAACTGGCGTCTTACTTCTCTGTTTGTTCCACTACTTAATCGGTCCTTGGGAATCACCGTTCGCTGATAAGTTTCGTAGTAGTAATGGATTTCACGGCAGCCTAGTATACGAAGATCCGATAGAGCTTAGGCTTTGGAACATGTGCCCGGAGTGAGTTGTCAGTCGCTACCTTATGAGGATTCAATGTGAGCTAAGTGTGCCGGAAGTATCTGTCCAGAGCACGACACGAACCGCACTTCGCACTCTAACTGGAAGCCGGTTCTGGTGTATACGGCGGTTCGAATGTGCTGGATCAATCTCAGTACATCCGAGGAAGTTGCACCTCCAGTATTGACGATAAAGTTGGCGTGCTTGGGTGATACGGTGGCACCACCAATGGAGAATCCTTTGAGGCCCGCTTCTTCAATCACCTTTCCGGGCGCCCCGACGGTAGCGTAAAGCTCTGGTCTGGATATGAACGTCGAGCCGCAGTTAGGTTCATCTTCCGGAAATCGATCCTTGCGGGAACTTAGAATCTCAATATGTCTACGTTGAATAACGTGTACTGAAAGTGGAGTAAAGGCCAGCTCGGCACTTAGTATAGCCCACATATTTCGCTGGAAAATGGACGTCCGATATGAAAACCCGCATTCGATAGCGTTGAGATCAAATACTTTCCCCTCAAGGTCCATTACCTTCACAGAAACAAGCGAATCTGCGATGCTCTTACGCTGCGTTCCGCCATTCATCGCAATCAGCCCGCCAAGCGTTCCTGGAATACCAACTGTGTGTTCGATACCGCTTAGCCCGTACTCACTAGCTAGTCTGGCTAGTACGGGGACTTTTATGCCGGCTTCAGCGACTATCCTATTGTTTTGCCTTGTAACCTTGGCTAGGTGATCTCCTATGTGTACTATCACACCTTCGAAACCCTGGGAGTCAAAGAGTACATTCGACATTTCGCCCACGACGATCAATGGTATGTTATGTTCTCTTATGACTCGCACGAGAGTCTGCAGTTCGGAAATGGAAGAAGGGGTAGCTAGTGCAAGTGCGTTGCCACCTATGCGCCATCGCGATATTTCGGCAAGAGAGACGTCGAGCGAAATATTGATGTCGAGTTGTTCGGAGATATTCTTGATTAGCTCTCGTGACCTACTAGTGCTCATGCTTAGTGGTACTTCCTGATTGCACGGTGGTCTCTTGATCAGAGAATATTTCTATTGTTGCGCCGAGGTTGCGTAATTTGACATCTAGGTCGTTGTAGCCGCGTAGGGCCATCTGGACGTTGTCGATTCGCGATTGACCCGTGGCGCACAGTGCAGCCATAACAACGGCCATAGATCCTCGTAAGTCCGTCGAGTTTGCTATTCCGGATCGGAATTGTGCGGGCCCATTCACAGTTATCTTACCTCGTTCTGCCTGCAGGTTTTCTCCGACGATGAGACGTGCCAGCTCGTCGACAAAGGCGATCCGTTCCGGATAACGGTAATCATAGATTCGAGAAGTTCCTGCCCCGGCGAGACCCAATAAGACGAAGAATGCCTGCATATCAGAGATAACACCAGGAAAGGAGCCGCAAGCCAACTCGAATGGCTGTACAGTGCCGGAAGTAAGGCAGTCCGGAGTAACGTGGATTGCGGATGAACTGCGGAGAAGATCTACGCCAGCGTGTTCCAAGTGTATAAGCGGGACTTCCATCGCGTCGAATGGTACCCGCTCGATCGTGAAGTTCCCTGCAGAGAGTATTCCGTAAACTAGCCAAGTTAGCGCTTCAATCCTGTCACTCATCACTTCCATATGGGCACCACTTAGCGGGTGTCCATCGCCCCGGACGATTATGTGACTCGAACCGGACACTGCAATATCGCAGCCCATGGCCCTGAGTAGCTTAATAAGATCTTTGACTTCAGGTGTGATGTAGGCGTTTGAGATATTCGTGATTCCCTTTGCGATGCTTGCGCTGATAAGCGCATTTTCGGTCCCACCGACAGTAGAGATTGGAAATTTAATTTCCCCGCCATTCAGACCGTGGGCTGCTGAGATGTGGATATGGTCGGCCTCCTCCCGGACGGTGGCGCCAAGTTGTTCCCAGACCATGATGTGCAGATCATAGCCTCGTGCACCAGCTGCACCACCACCAATGGGACAACCGCCGGGATACGGAATCCGCGCAGAACCCGTTCTCAACAGTTGCGCTGCCGCCAATAAATATGTTGTACGGATAGGTACGTCATAGTCGTCTCGCGAAAGTAGCGGTGAATTAATACCAGACGCAGAGATACGCGCCGTTTCTGTGACGTGGTCTAACTCAATCACGGCCCCTAATTTCTCCGCGAAGTCTACTTTATGCTGAACATCAATTAGTCGCGTCGGAAAGTTACTCAATTCCACTGTGCCGTCTGTCAGTAGGGAAGCAGCTAATAGGCGAGTAGCCGAGTTCTTAGCTCCGCTGACTTTCACTTTACCGGATGGTACGTTTCCACCGTCGATTATTGCGTACAACAGTTCTCCTGCTTGCTTGTGTTGGAAGTTTCGTGATTAACTCTGGGTGTGCATGTTGATATGTCGAAAGCTATCAACCTACTCACACTGTGTCCCGGGTAGTTTGGATATAAAACGCCAAAGCACTTGTGAATGGAAGTGTGAAGTTTGGTATCGGCAACTTATCGTCCAAACTGTATTTGATTCGAATAGATACACCTATGCGGTGAGAATTGTACCGTGTTTGATGCACTTACAGTTATCTCAGAACCTCCGTTTAAAGACGTTCTGTAGATCTTTAAAGTACTGTGGTTCAAAGATCCACGCCCCACCACCGTAGATTCCGACGAATATTAGGATGCATAAAGTGATGTAAATCAATGGCGAATCCCCTATTAATCTGGGCCAGACTAGCGTTGTTGAAAGACAAGCTGCGGTTGCCGCAGCGGAAATTAGGAACGGTCGCAACCACTGGAGGAAGTATTTTTTCGGGTCAAGATCAATGTACTTCTTTAATGTGAAAAGACGACTGGGCCAGTATAGGTACTGACGTAATGTCACGGCAGTTGCAACAGCAACGACACCCCATGGTAATGAAATGGCTACTAGAATTACACCAAGTATCGTTTGTCCAAGCAAAAGAAGGAAGGCCTGTTTTGCCTTGCCAACAGCGATCAACACGGTCCTGTCGAAATATGCGACGGCATTTAGCGCTCCGAGAAGACAAAGGATCTGAAAAAGCGTTATGCTCCCATCCCAAGACTTCCCAAATACGAAAGGGACCATTATTGGCGCTGTAACGAGCGCGATACCAAATACCGGCAGGGATATAGCGCTGCTCAGGCTAGTTAACTTGTAAAACCACTTTAGAAGATTACCTTGGTCATTCTGCAACTTGGAAAATGTCGTTAACGCTATCCCGGAAAATATAGAAGAGAACAAGTCGACCATGATGCCAACGACTCTTATTGCCATGAAATAGTAACCGACAGCTTCGGCATCTAAAACCGTACCGATCAAGAGGCGATCCACCTGTGAGTTGGCGATACCAACTATACCCATCGCCATTATGCTAATCCCGACCGACCACATATTTCGTAAGGCGAAGATACTGAATTCGAGACGTGGGCGCCAACTGGATGCAGACCAGAGAACGATGAGGCCAACGAGTCCGGATACGAGCGTCTGGATCACCAGGCTCCACACACCAAGTCCGACCAGCCCCGCTGCGATTGCAGCTACTCCACCGGAGAGCGTACCGACAAATCGCCTAATCGCCAGCGCTTTAAATTTGAAGTCCCTCTCGAGTAATGAAGCAGGTGTCGAAGATAGGGCGTTAATTACTAGACCTAGGCTAAGGATCTGGATCACAGGTCGTAGAGCGTCGTCACCGAATAGTTTCGCGATGGCCGGAGCTAAGAGGATCAGGAAAAGAGAGAGGAAGATAGAAGTTCCCGCCGAGACCCAAAACGTAGTACTTGGATATATACGCGGTAGGGAGTCTCGTTGAATTAGTGCCCTCCCGAAACCCTGTTCGGAAAATATTCCTGCCAGTGACATAACTCCCGAAGCAATCGCGACGAGTCCAAATTCTGTCGGGTCTAATAAACGGCCCAAAACCGTCAACACAAGCAAGCCCATGACCCTGTTAGACCATTTATCTATGGCCACCCAACGTACACCAGATATTGTGTCTGATAGAAGGGACCTTGATGAATTACTCATATGGACGAACTCACCTCAGCAGCCGAACGTTTCACATCGTCTTGTACAAAATATGGTCGAGTGCCCATGAGTAGGAGAAAGCCTAATATGATAAGTGACACCTTGCTCGATTCGATGATATTAAATAGTGCGATTGACACCGCGAATGAAACAAGTGCGCCGAGCGAGGCAAGCGATCGATTACGCATGGATGCAATGATCGTGCCTGCTACGAGCATAATGAACAGTAGTAGACCAGGTATTCCCAAGCTTATGAGGATTTGGAAATAACCGTTTTCGATTATGATCTGAGTCGGGTTGAAGGGTTTTGCTCCGAGGATGGAATTACCCGGTCCTGCCCCTAGCCAGTGATGACTACTGGCGGCTTGTATGGTGATTCTAGTAAGCGCAAGGCGAGCGTTTGTCGAACCAAGCACTTCTTGCGAGCCAAGTCTAGCTTGAAATATTGGAGAACTTACTACACCGATCATAGCAAAGCCTATTGCAGTTGTGATTGCCACGCCGCGAAAACGTGTTTGATTGGTGTTCGAAAGTGTGTGAACGGCGAGGATCAGGAATGCCGAAGCTGCAACGGCCCCAATGCTACTTCGGGATACCGTTGTCATGAGCCCAACGAGAGATAGTCCGGCGAGGATAAGATACCTATTCCCTGCCCCAGAAATTTTTCGCCCTAGGGCAATGCCAAAGGCAACAGCAAAGTACATGCCTGCATAGAGAGGATGGCCCAGTGTCCCGTATGAACGGTAGACGGACCAATGCTGGACATCAGGTACGCCGAGATGTACAAGTATTGACGAGATCGGGTTGTATTTGAGCACGAACTCAAAGATGCAATAGATTGCTAGAACGGAAGCTGTAGTTGTGAACGCCTTCTCGAGACGTGCGATGCATCGTTTTGTAGTTGGAACGAGCAGAGGAATGATTACGAGTACCGTAAAGTTAAATAGCCAGGCAATGGAGGAGTAGCCAGGAAACGTAAATAGTAGACTCAATACGCACCAAAAACCTAGAAGTATTGCTAAGGTCCGGGTGAATCTATTTGGGGGAGCATCCGCGGTAGCACGATTAGTTTGGCCTAGTGACCTAAAGATCCACACTGCCAAGATAACTAACGATGGACTTAACGTTGCGGTTAGTTCGTTTTGAGCCAATAATGTTCGTGGGATAATGACGTATGTACAAAGAGCTAGGGATGGAAGGGCTTCCAGCTTAATGGTGAAGCAAACTCCGATGATGAAGATACCGATCGGAATCCCGACTAAGGCAATATTAAGGAATCCGTGGCTACCAAGTAACATCTGAGTCCTTGCTGTGTGGAAGATGGGGGTATTCCCAGGGATTATTGCTAGGAGCATGCATCGAATTGAGGCATGGTGATTACTTTTTTTATCATTCCAAAACCAACGTAGGATACATCTTCCGCACCTGGAGTTCCAAGGCTTGGAGATTGGACAAAAAGGATTGCTCGCGTTGTTCTGGCTGCGATTTGAATTTGATGAACTGCCGGTTTCGTGTCCTGCGAAGAAACTGAAATTGTAGTTCTCGCCATAATGGGCGCCTCAACGTTGAGCGCATTTGTCCTGTATAGTGACGTATGTAGTCCTGCATGGCCGAATCTGTGGCGTTATTCCAGCGCGGATCGAGGATCTGAACTCCACCCCAGTTTCGTTGAACATAAATAACGTTACCGTTCTCGTATTTCAGGGATGCGCGGTCTTCAGCAGGTATTGGTTGGGTTATAGTACTCAGAACTTTGTGTAGGAATCCGATTGCCTCGGCTGACTTCCGTGCGAAAATTACACCTGAGTTAACACGGCCACTTCGTCCATAGGCCATGAAAATTCCAGGACCAACTTCGTTAAGATGTTCACGAAAGTCAATGGCTCGTTTCTGTACTTGGCAATCAGCATCTATATAACCCACCCAGTCGTAACCGGACTCTAGCGCGTGTAGTAAGATTGGGATCTTTAGCCAAGCGCTCAGCGAAGTATCCGGCACGCGTTTAGGTTCTGTTATTGCTACGAAATTCGCGCCTAGGTCCTGAGCGTACTTGCGTTGGCTCTTAATGCACTGGAGGAACGCGGTCGAGTAGCCGTTTTGAGCGATCGTGAAGATTAGCGTTGACATTGTAACCTCGGATGTGGGTGTGTTCTGAGCTGGAATCGATATCTATCATAGAGCTGAAACTGTGGGTGTGTATGAATTTCCGTTAAGTTTGTTTGCCGCTTGAATAAAAGCCGAATTACGCACAGGCGAGTTGTAGGGCTATATCTTTCATGGAGACGGCCTAATTCCCCACGTGGAATTATTAAGTAAACGTATTCTTGAGCTTAAATCCTCAATTGGTTGTAAAAGATGGTTTGCGATTCCAACTTAAATTTCTCATCTTAGTTATGCGATTAGGGGTGTGAAATTGCCCTGTGGGTGCTCGATGAGCAATTTGTATCCCACTCTTCATCGTCAACTCATTCGAGCTAGACTTTGTTAAACACTTGTTCCAAGTGGCGGTATCGACCAATTCAGGTCAGTGTTATCTCGGATAGTGATTTATTGTCGTATCTGTGCTCTGGTGGTACAGGGTAACTTGTTTCCTTCCTTTATTGAGGGACAGGTACTGGTTGTAGAAACTGTCGTGGTGTAGGTGATACGGTGCTGGACCTTGTGGGGTAACGTGTTGTTTTCTCCAGTGCTCCTAACATGGACATTTATCCATGATCATTCTTATTCCCGGCTGAACTGAATATCGTAAATTTAGTATGCTCCTTTGGATTTCGTTACTGCGCGGACGGTCCGGTAGAGGATAATGATGTCGCCCATAAGGGACCAGTTCTCCACGTAGTACAGGTCAAAACGAAGACTATCCTCCCACGAAAGGTCTGATCGTCCGCTTACCTGCCACAGGCCGGTAATACCTGGCTTCACCAAGAGGCGTCGACCAGCGACCTCGTCGTACATCGCGACCTCGGCAGGAAGCGGCGGACGCGGACCAACCAGGGACATCGTCCCGTTGAGCACATTGAACAACTGGGGGAGTTCATCAATAGAAAAACGCCTGATGAACTTCCCGACAGGAGTAACACGTGGGTCATCCTTCATTTTGAACAAAACGCCATTGCCGTCAGTCTGCTCAAGTAAATCATTGAGGCGAGCCTCCGCATCAACCACCATAGAGCGGAACTTGAACATCTTGAACGGCTGCTCATTCTGCCCAATCCGAGTCTGCCTGAAAATGACCGGACCGCCGTCTCGCTTCACCAGTAAGGCGACAACTAGCAAGATGGGGCTCAGCACTATAACAAGGATGCTTGCAACAACAATGTCAAAAGCGCGCTTCATCAAGTACTTGCTACCCGAAAACTCAGGATATTCGATGTGGATGAGCGGTAGACCTGCGACTGGCCGGGTGTGAACACGAGGTCCTGCAATGTCCGTGAGTGCGGGTGCAACCACCACGTCGGTCTTGCGCTGTTCCAGTGCCCAGCTGAGGCGGCGCATTTTCTTGGGGCTCAGGACATCTGCGCTTGTCAGGATCAGAGTGTCCGCGTCAGTTTCCTGGATGGTCTGCTCGATGGATTCGAAGCAGGCGGTAACCGGAATCCCAGCCAGTGCCGGCCCAAGATTCTGCGCGGAATCGGTCACTGCACCCACCAACAGGAAGCCATTGCTTGGGTCCCTGGAGATCTGTTGAGCAACGTGATTTACCTTGCTCACGGTTCCAACAAGTACAGTGCGGTGCAGGTAGCCGCCATGGCGCCGCTGAGCGTGCAGCCACTTACGCCACAGCCACCTGCTCACCAGAACAAGCAGGAAACCCAACGGAAAGGCAATGATGAGATAGCCGCGTGCGATCTGGGCGCGCGCGATGAGCGCGATGATTGCCAGAACACCAAACCAGCGGACAGTAGCATCAACAACGAGCTTGTACTCAGCCGGCCCCGTACCAATTACCCGCGATTCGCGAGTATCAAATACCCGCAGAGAGAGCATCCACCCCGCGATCACAAGAAGTGAGATCATCGTGTAGTTCGTAGCAAATTGCCCATGCCGGTTATCAGCAACCTGAAATTCCTGCACGGAAGCACCAAAACGGATCAGCTGTGCGCCAAATACCGCGATGGTAATCAAAATGCCGTCAGTAATACCCAACCGGAGCCGATAGTAGCGAGCCCAGTTGGTTGATTGCAGTGCTGGAGACTTGGTCATGACTGCCATGACTTACCACCATCAGGCGAGATAGCGAGCGAATCACCAGACCACGCAAATACGTTGTCACCTGACTGCGCTACCGCAGTATCGCCCGCTTTGACGTCGCGTTCTAGGCACGCGCCAGGCTTTGCAAGCTTCTTGCCGTTGAACTCCGCAGCCTGAATACCTGCACAGTCACCTTGATTCGCCAATGTGACTACATATGCGTCATCCGATAAACCAATAGAAGTAATGCCTTCCGCAGCAACAGGGTCAGACCATGTGACACCGCGATCAGTAGTGGAGATCAACGTGGAATCTGAGCACAGCACAGCAGCGCGATCAGCCGTGGCCGCTAGGGATACTGCGTCACAACTAATGCTGAGTTTGCCATCTGGGCCGCCAAGCTCCGTGGGATTAGCAGGATCCAAATACCACGCGCCCGTAGCACCAATAGGAGCCAGCCATGAATCACCCTGGTTCTCTGTGCGTGCCAGTTGTGGTTCGCAGTCCTTGTTCAGCGACACAAGCTGGATAAGCTCCACCCGAGTAGGGATGATACGCAGGGCCTTCATCGACCCCGTGTTCTCCAACGCTGTGGACTGCTTCCACGACTTGCCGCCATCCTGAGAAACCTCAAGGGAAGTAGACTCATCACACGAGCCAACAGTGGCGCGAACGATGACCTTGCTGCTCACCGTGGTTAAGATGCGGCTGGGGGCCACCAAATCGACAGGTTCTGGCGCAGGGGTAGTTTCGTCAGCACTTGGCTCAGTGGGTTCAGGCTCAGGTGTCTCTGGCTCGGATGGCTCTGGAGTGGGAGTTTCCACGGCTGAAGGGGAAGGCTTGGGCCCGCTTTCTGCTGTGGGGAAACCGTCACCGCTGCGGTTAGTTGTGCCCTTGAGCGCAACTGCGGACACGCCCAACACGAGGACAGCAAAAACAGTTAGCAGAGCGATCAGCATCTTGGGGCTTACCGTGGATGGCTGGCGGGGACCGCGGACTTTTCTAGCCACCTCGGTTACACCTCTACCAAAAGCGCATTGCGCAAGTAACGTACCGTTGCGTCTACTGCGGGCTTCAACTCAGCGGCAGACTGCTCGTACACGGCCTGGCTCTGACGGTATGGGTCAACCACATCGTCATCCTCGGGAGACTCAGTCTGGGCCACAAGGCTACGGCTCACCGTAGCTGCTGCCGTTGCAGCACGCATACGCCCTGCAGGATCGGTGGAAACGGGCCCCGAGAATGGACCAGGCACAAACTCCGCGCGCAGGTCATCATCGGAGGTGGCGCTCGCCAACCGTGCAAATTCACGAATAGTAAAGACACGCTTGGATGCGCGAGGGTTCAACTCCACGATGGCACGGCGGTGCTCGCGAGACATAGCAAGAATTAGATCTGCGCCGTCCACAATCTCTTCAGTGAGCTGGCGGCTCACGTGAGATGCCGCGTTAGGCACACCAAGTGATGCTGCGATAGCAAGGGACGGTTCCGGCATGCCCTTGCCCACGAGTGCCTGCGTGCCAGCGCTCGTGACCTGAACTTCAGGAACATCCGCCAAGCCAAGCGCAAGTAACTGCTCTGCGAGGGGAGAGCGGCAAATGTTGCCGGTGCAAACGTTCAAGATGTTGAAAGTGGTTGTAGCCATGGATTAGCCCCTCCTCGCGCGAGATGATTTCCGCTTAGGGGATTTGTTTGGCTCAGCCTCCTCGAGCCCATAACCATAGCCGTAGTTACCGTAGCCGTAACTGTCCGGCCCCTTTGTGGGAAGCATGGTGACAATGAGGCCCAGAATCTCGGTGCCAGCGGTGTCAAGCGTGCGCACAGCAGCGTCAAAGCCCTGCTTGCGTGTGGTGCCGGATGCTACCACCATGACCGTGCCTGCGGTCTTCTTGCCGATGACTGCAGCGTCTGTGACCAGCAAGACTGGTGGTGCGTCAATCAACACATAATCGAACTGGCCATCAAGTTGCTCAAGGACGCGGTCCATGGCGAGTGAGCCCAAGAGCTCACTCGGGTTTGGCGGAATGCGGCCGGCAGGCAGGACATAAAGCTGCCCGCGACCCCAGCGGTGCATTACGTCAGCAAGATCTACCTTGCCGATCAGGACATCGGTAAGACCAGCACCGGACTCAACGCCCATGTACTCCGACACCTTAGGAAGGCGCAAATCACCCTCAATGAGGACCACGCGTGCGCCCGTTTCTGCAAGGGAGATGGCGAGGTTCGCTGAAGTAGTGGACTTACCCTCGGACGGGCCAGCAGAGGTAATCACAAAAGACTTGGTTCCGCCGCCAACGTTGAGGAACTGCAGGTTGGTGCGCAGCGTGCGGAAAGACTCTGCACGAGGGTTACGAGGATCAGCGTGCACAATCAACGGACGGGTCTTAGTGTCCGGGTCAAACGCGATGCTACCCAGCAGTGGCTTATCCGTGATCTGCTCGATGTCATGCAGAGAGTGGATGCGGGTGTCCAACACGCTACGCAAAATAGCCACACCAACACCTAGCGCGAGGCCCAGCAAGAGACCCAGGGCAAGGTTCATCTTCACGTTAGGGCTCGCCGGAGCCGTAGGCTCCGTGGCATTTTGCGTGGTGGTCAACTGAACAGGGCTAGAACCATTGGCGTTAGTGGCCTCAAGCTTGGTCTGCACAACCTTGGTGAAGCTCTCACCCACAGCGTTAGCGATAGCGGCAGCCTGCGCAGGATCCGAACTTGTTGCAGAAATATTGATGAGCACCGTGTTCAACGGCGAACTCGCGCTCACATTAGCGGCCAACTCACCTGAAGTGATATCGAGGCCGAGCTGCTCAATTACAGGATCCAAAACCACACCAGTACGGATCACATCCACATAGGAGGTCACAATCTGGCGAGCAAAGTTAGAACCCTGAACCAGATCACCAGTCTGAGTGGAATCCGAAGCGCGAACAGACACATACAACTGCGTCTTAGCCTGATACTCAGGAGTGGCCATGATGGACGCAAGCGCCCCCAGACCCAATCCAGCGAGAGTTGTGGCAACGATCAATGCCCAACTCTTATGGAGGATTC
>Ga0222423_1000730_pt1 | contig 18958 bp, 17 predicted proteins | sample 3A0metagenome_FD_182472 | JGI IMG/M metagenome (GOLD analysis project Ga0222423, IMG submission 182472) | Enriched microbial communities from leaf-cutter ant dump, University of Wisconsin, Madison, United States - 3A0 (version 2) | ecosystem: Environmental > Terrestrial > Nest > Insects nest >...
GTGGCCTCGCCCATGGCTTCCTGCATCTTGCCCAGGATGTGCATGCGCGCTTCCTTGGCCTGGCCCAGGGCAACCTGCATGATCTCCTTGGTGATACCCTGGATCTTGATGTCCATCTGCAGCGCGGTGATGCCGTTGGTCGTGCCGGCCACCTTGAAGTCCATGTCGCCCAAATGATCCTCATCGCCCAGGATGTCGGTCAGCACGGCGAAGCGGTTGTCTTCCTTGATCAGGCCCATGGCGATGCCCGCCACGTGCGCCTTCATGGGCACGCCCGCGTCCATCAGCGACAGGCAGCCGCCGCAGACCGAGGCCATGGACGAGGAGCCGTTCGACTCGGTGATCTCGGACACCACGCGGATCGTGTAGGGGAACTCTTCCTTGCTCGGCAGGCAAGCCACGAGGGCGCGCTTGGCCAGGCGGCCGTGGCCGACTTCGCGGCGCTTGGTGGAGCCCATGCGGCCCACTTCGCCGGTGGCGAAGGGAGGCATGTTGTAGTGGAACAGGAAGCGGTCTTCGAACTCGCCCGCCAGCGCGTCGATGCGCTGCGCATCGCGCTCAGTGCCCAGCGTGGACACCACCAGCGCCTGCGTTTCGCCGCGCGTGAACAGGGCCGAGCCGTGGGTGCGCGGCAGCACGCTACTACGGATCTCGATGGGGCGCACGGTGCGCGTGTCGCGGCCGTCGATGCGCGGCTCGCCGGCCAGGATCTGGCTGCGCACGATGCGCGCCTCGATCTCGAACAGCAGGCCTTCCACCTTCACGCTGTCGAACTCCACGCCCTCGGCCTTCAGACCTTCGAGCACGGCGGCGTAGGCCTCGCGGCAGGCTTGCGTGCGCGCTTGCTTGTTGCGGATCTGGTAGGCGGCGCGCAGCTTGTCTTCGCCCAGCGCGGCGACCTTGGCGATCAGCGGCTCGTCCTTGGCCGGTGCCTTCCAATCCCACACGGGCTTGCCCGCATCGCGAACCAGTTCGTGGATGGCGTTGATGGCCACCTTGCCCTGCTCGTGGCCGAACACCACGGCGCCCAGCATCACGTCTTCGGGCAGTTGCAGCGCTTCGGATTCGACCATCAGCACGGCGGCTTCGGTGCCCGCCACGACCAGGTCCATCTGCGAGTTCTTGCGGGCGGTCTGGCCCGGGTTGAGCACGTATTCGCCGTTGATGTAGCCCACGCGCGCCGCGCCGATCGGGCCGTTGAACGGGATGCCGGAAACCGCCAGCGCGGCGGACACGGCAATCATCGCGGCGATGTCGGCGTCCACCTCGGGGTTCAGCGACACGGTGTGGATGACCACGTGCACTTCGTTGTAGAAGCCCTCGGGGAACAGCGGGCGGATCGGGCGGTCGATCAGGCGGCTGGTCAGCGTCTCCAGCTCGCTGGGCTTGGCTTCGCGCTTGAAGAAGCTGCCGGGGATCTTGCCGGCGGCGTAGGTCTTCTCGATGTAGTCCACCGTCAGCGGGAAGAAGTCCTGGCCCGGCTTGGCCGACTTGGAGGCCACCACGGTGGCCAGCACCACGGTGTCGTCGATGTTCACCAGCACGGCGCCGGAGGCCTGGCGGGCGATTTCGCCCGTTTCCATGGTGACGGTCTTGTCACCCCACTGGAAGGTCTTGGTGACTTTGTTGAAGAGGCTCATGTTTGCTCCTAGGTTAATAGCTGGTAGCGCGCTACCAGCAAGGGCTGGAGGCCGATTTCACCAGAACACGATGCCATTCCAACGGCCCAGCCCCGGAGGCGGGCAAGGCCCTTGGAATGACACAGCTTCGCTCCGTGAACAGCGGCTCCGAAGTAAAAAACGCCTGAGCTAGCGAACTAACTCAGGCGTCTTTGCATGCGAATGGCTTACTTGCGCAGGCCCAGCTTGGCGATCAGGGCGGTGTAGCGGTCGGCGTCCTTGGCCTTCAGGTAGTCCAGCAGCTTGCGGCGGCGGCTCACCATGCGCAGCAGGCCACGGCGGCCGTGGTGGTCCTTGGCGTGCTGCTTGAAGTGGGGGGTCAGCTCATTGATGCGGGCCGTCAGCAGGGCCACCTGCACTTCGGGGCTGCCCGTATCGTTGGCAGCGCGGGCATTGGCCTTGACGACTTCGGCCTTGATGGAAGAGGCGATCATTGGATTTCCTTGGGATGGATGGCCCTGCGCAGGCGGCGGGGCCATGGTTTTTTACTTGCGCCCCCGGCTGGAACGGCCGACGGCGTGCGTCTTGCACCATGCAAAACCCGGCGATTATACCCCGAGCCAGTTCTTGAGCCGCTCCACCCCTTGCACCAGCCGCCCCGGGTCCTGCGACGCGAAGCACCAGCGCAGCCAGCCCTGCCCCTCGTCGCCGAAGGCATTGCCCGGCGCCAGGCCCAGCCCCGCCTCGGCCACGAGCCGCTTGGCCACGCCAAGGGAATCGCCCTGCCCTTCGAGCTGAAAGAACGCATACATGCCCCCGCGCGCGGGCGCCACGCGCACGCCCGGCAGCGCCTGCAACAGCGGCACCAGCGTATCGCGACACTGCCGCAAGTGGGCCACCACGCGGGGCGTGATGTCGTGGGCCAGCCCCAGCGCCGCCACGCCCGCGCGCTGAGTGAACACGCTGGCGCAGGAGGTGTTGAACTCCACGAGCTTGCCCATGTGCGCCGTCATCGAGGGCGGCATCACCAGCCAGCCCAGGCGCCAGCCCGTCATCAGGAAGCTCTTGGAGAAGCTGTGCACCACGACGAGCCGGTCCTCCGCCTCGGCCGCATCGAGGAAGCTGGGCGCGCACCCGCGCGGCGTGGGCTCGTAGTACAGGCGCTCGTACACCTCGTCCGCCAGGATCCAGGTGCCCGTGCGGCGACAGTGCTCCAGAATGGTCCGCTGCTCCTCAGCCGTGAGCGTCCAGCCCGTGGGGTTGTTGGGCGCATTCACCACCAGCAGCCGCGTGTGCGGCGTGACGGCGGCCAGCAAGGCATCCATATCGAGCTGCCAGGCCCCCTGCGCATCGGGCGCCAGCGGCACGCGCCGCACTCGAGCGCCCATGATGAGCGGCTGCGCCACCAGATTGGGCCAGACCGGCGTGATGGCCACCACCTCATCGCCCGCGTCCACCAACGCCTGGGATGCGAGCATCAGCGCATTCACGCCGCCCGAGGTGATGGCGATGCGGTTGGCGGACACACCGCCATGCAGCCCGCCCATGTAGTGCGCCACCGCCTCGCGCAGCTCGGGCAGCCCCAGGTTGTGGGCATAGAACGTCTCGCCCCGCTCCAGCGACTCGATGGCGGCTTGGCGCACGGCGGCCGGCGTCACCTCGTCGCTCTCGCCAAACCAGAACGGCAGCACGTCGGCCCGGCCCATGCCTGCATTGGCCACTTCGCGGATCCGGGATTCTTCGAGGTTCAGGACAGTGGAGCGCATGGCAGCATCGGTGAGGCAAAGACTGCCATCCTACCGATTTCAGGAGCCCCCATGCGCCCTCTTCTCTCCGCCACGCCCCACCCTCTGGCCTGGACCCTGTGCCTGATGCTCTCTATCAGCCTGGGCAGCCCGGGAACCGCCCTGGCCAAGCGCAAAAGCGGCGCCAAGACGACGGCGGCATCCCCCAAGCAAACCAAGGTGAAGCAACAACGCAGCTCGTCCGAGGAGAGCACGGCAGAGCGGGACCGCAGGCTGTACCGGGAATGCAGGGGTCTGCCCAATGCGGGGGCTTGCCTGGGGTATGCCAAACCTTAAGAAACGAGGGTTTTCAAGGGTAATGAGCACCAACAAACCGGTCGTCATGTAACAAAAACCACTCATCCCCAAGCGCCTCCTCCTTTGAGGCTGCATACCTACCATGGTGGAATGCGTGCCTCATTCTCCTTCGCCACCACCCGCGCACGGGGGTTCACCGCCGTCGAACTGATGGTAACCCTGGCCATCATGGCGGTGCTGGCTGCCCTTGCGGCCCCGAGCTTCACCCCCATCATCGAGCGATGGCGGGTGCGCGATGCCGCCGAAAGCATCACAACCGCGCTGTATCTCGCCCGCTCCGAGGCCATCAAGCAAGGCGGCCAAATCGTTCTTGCCAGAAACTCCAGCGATGGCGGGTGCACATCCTCCGGCAACACCGACTGGAGTTGCGGGTGGCACGTGTTCTACGACGCCAACAACAACGGCACGCAAGACACATGCGATACCTCTAGCACCCCGAACGAGTGCAACCTGAAAATCGGCGCCGCCCCCACGCGGGTGAGCATCACGCTGACCGGCAGCACAGGGCTTATCGCCGTGGACCGCTGGGGCATGCTGGCAACCGCCGTGGACGCAACCGCCCCATCCACCATGGACTTTCTGCTCACCCCGCAGGGCAAGAGTTCGAGTGATGGCAGTGCAATCCGGTTGTGTGCGGGGACAGGGGGACGGATCACGCAAAAGAAGGGGAGCGATACATGCTAATGGCGCCCCTGTCTCCGTTATCGCGCGGCTTTACGTCCATAGAACTCATGGTGGTGGCCGCCATTCTGGGAGTGCTCGCCATGCTGGCGGGCCCGCAATTCACAGCGCTCATCGAGCGTTGGCGGGTACGCGACACCACGGAATCCATGGTCAGCACCCTGTACTACGCCCGCTCCGAAGCCATCAAACGCGGGGGAAAGATCGGCATTGAAAAGCTCCCCAACGGCACCGCAGGCTGCCAGTTGGCCGGCACCAAGCAAGACTGGGGCTGCGGCTGGGTCGTTTTCGTGGACAGCAACGGAAATGGCAAAAAGGACGCCAGCGAAGAAATCCTGCAAATCACGCCAACGCCCCGGAATATCAATGTCACCCACCAATCCGGTGCGGCCGACATTTCCGTCAACAGTCTCGGAAAGATGGACGGACTGAACGCCAAAGGCTTTGCCATCTCTCCCGAGCCCGAGGGCATCTCATCCCCAGCCACCCGAGGCATCTGCATGGCCGCAGGTGGCCGCATCAGAATCATCGAGGACGTTCCATGCACCAAATGAAAGTCGCACCGCCAGCGCGAACCCAAGGCGGTTTCAGCCTGCTGGAGGCCCTGGTTGCCATCGTGGTCATGACCCTGGGCATCCTGGGCATCCTGGGCGTGCAGATGCGCACCCTCACCGACACCCAGGCGGGCGTGCGGCGAGGGCAGGCCATCCGCCTCATCGAAGACCTGGGCGAACGCCTGGAAAACAACCCCGACGCACTCAACAACTTGAGCAGCTACAAGGTGGCATTGACCGACGCCCTTCCCTCCGCCAGCGACTGTTGCACCAGCACCGCATGCAGCCCCTCCGACCTGGCTACCTGTGATATCAACCAGTGGCGGCTCAGGGTCAACCAAGCCTTGCCAGACGCCAAGACGGCTGTCTTCATCCCCAAGGACGGCCCGCGCCAGCTCGGCGTCATGATCGGCTGGAACGAAAACCGCTACAACCAGAACGGGCAGAGCTTCAGCGATACCGATCTGACAGCACTGAACACCCACTTGGCCGTTTCTGGCACGGACGCCGATAGCGCCACCATCAGTTGCCCCGACGGCCTGACCTGCCACTTGCAGTACGTCCAGCCCACCCAGCGCTGCACCCCCGAAGGCAGCGCCCTGTACTGTCCCAATTGAGTAGCGAGCCCATGAAACACCACCTTGCCCCCTTCATGCCGGCCCCGCACCCCACATTGCGCCAGTGTGGCGTGACGCTGATCGAGCTCATGGTCGGCATTGCCATCGGCCTGATCGTCGTTGCCGTTGCGCTGGGTGCGCTCATGGCATCGCGCGGCATCTCCGGCTCGGTGTCTGAAGCCACCTCCCTGCAACAGCAGGCGTCTTACGCCTTCAGGGTGATCGGCCAGCAAATCCGGCAGGCTGGCAGCCTGGAGCTGAGCCTCAACCCCAGCATCGCCCCTACGGCGTCGGACGCCAATGCCGCCATGGCCCCTGTGGCCTTCGACCCGCCTGACCCCGCCGGAACACGCCCCCCCTTCAGCCGCGCCTCCAGCACCCTGGTGGCGGACACCACGCCCAGCTTCACCGTGGGCTACCAGAACTACACCGAAACCATCACCCCGCCGCCACCGGCCTCTACCCCTGTCGTGTCGTCCCTGCTGCGCGACTGCCTGGGACAGAACCCCGCGATCGGCTCCGGCGGCAGCCTGGCCAGTACGCCCGTGATTACCAGCAAGTTCCAGCGCAACACCAACACGAACGAACTGGTATGCGTTGGCGCAGGTGGCGGCTCAGGCCAGCCCATCATCGGCAATGTGACCGACATGCAAGTGCGCTACGTGCAGCAGACGCCCAACACCACCAATCTGCAATACCTCCCGGCATCGGGCGTCATTGCCAATGCAGCCAGTGCGGCGGGCACCTGGACCAACGTCTATGCCGTAGAGGTATGTCTTGAGCTCACGGGCACCGAACACGCCCCCACCGCAGACGCTACCTATATCAACTGCAGCGGCGCAACCACCTCCTATGGGAACCGGCTCAGGATGGTCTTCCGCAACGTCTACCAAATCCGCAGTCAGGGTCAAGTGTGACGGAGCCCATCTACCCCAAGGTACATCCCACCATGCAAGCCACCCCCCCCCCCCCCCTCATCCGCCCGGCCCCACGGTCAGCGCGGCGTGGCGCTGTACGTCGTCATCATCTTCGTCCTGCTGTCCATGCTGCTGGCACTATGGGCCGCACGCAGCGCGCTGTTCAATGAAATCCTCGTGGGCAACGACGCGGACTACCGCCGTACCTTCGAGGCCGCACAGGCCATGCTGCAGGACGCAGAATTCGACATTCGCGGCGTTCAGCCCAGTGGGGCCGCATGCGCGCCCACGGCCGGTAACAGTGACATTTGCCGCCCTCCGCCAGCCCCCGCCATCCCAGCAAGCGGGTCAAGCCCTGCTGTGCCCGCCACGACCGGCGCCGACGTGTACTTTGACTTTGAAACCAAAGACCTCGGCAATATGCTGAGCCAGGTGCAAACCCTTAGCCCGAACAGTTCTCATTGCTACAAGGGCATTTGCCTCAAACGCACCGACCCGCAAGATTTTTGGAACGACAGCACCGCCATGGCGGCCATGATTGCCTCCAATGTGGGTGCTCGGTATGGCCAATTCACCGGAGCCAGCGCCGCCGCAACGGCCAATCCCATCCTGGCCGAAACCGCCGCAGGCAAGGGTGCCTGGTATTGGGTGGAAATACTGCCTTACATAGATCCGGACGGCGCATCCCTGCTCTCCGGCATGCCCCCTGGCGCCAACGTGGAGCGGTTTGCCCCTATGCGCACAAAGCTGTTTGTCTATCGCATTACAGCGCTGGCCCGTGGCAACAAGCCCGGCAGTGAAGTGGTTCTGCAATCCACCTTGTCGTTGCAAGACCCACTCAACAACAGTCAGTAACTCAAAGAATCAACCCATCAATTCCAGTCATTGGAGTTCTGCCATGCGAACCACCCGCTACCCGCAACGCACAACCCTTGCTATTCTGATAGCTACCATCTGGGGGCCTTTGACTGCTTGGTCTGCCCAAATACCCTTGGTGCAATATCCTGCGGGTACCGCCTACAAAGCTCCCCTCCCTAATGTGATCATGTCTATTGACACATCAGGCAGCATGGGAACAAAGGATGATGGCCAAAAGACCCGTATTCAATATGTGCAAGATGGACTTAAGGCTGTTCTCATCAATAGCACCAAATATGATGATCAGTTTCGTCTTGCATGGCAGTCATTTGCTTGCAACGGCATTCCATCCAACTCCGGCGGCTGCAGCAACAATAATACAATGGCCAAGTTCTCTGGCACACAGAAAACCAATTTTGGCACTTGGCTCAACCAACTGACTGCTAATGGAACCACACCATCACAAGTCTTAGCATGGAATGCCGGAAAATATATGCAAACTACCGGTGCGAGTAGCCCATGGAATACCACACCAGGAACAGCTGATAGTTCTCCCATTGCTTGCCGCCGCGCCTATCACATCTTTCTGACCGATGGTGGCTGGAACTTCTCTTATAGCGATGGCGGACTCACAAACACGTCCTTCAAAAATGACATGAAGCTGCCCAACAGTAACGGCAGCCTTACCATTCAGAATTTCGACGGCAAAGCCATTGCTGCACTGCCTACGCCCGCAGCTGCTTCCGACTCACACCCAGAATCACCTTATGGTGTAAAGGCATACTCCATCACCGATAATCAGACAAAGATCTATCGAGATACTTTCGGAACCGAGCAAAGAACTACAGGTTCAGGGAGCAGCAAGACATATTATGCATACCCAACTATGGCGGATATTGCATTTTATTTTTGGGCCACAGATTTGCAGCCATCCATTGACAATGCAGTCATTCCAAAGATAAGAAAAACAGGAACGGAGACCTTCAACAATGGTACAGGCAGCAACGCCAAATCCATTACGTTCAATGAATATTGGAATCCCAAAAATGACCCCGCCGAGTGGCAACATTTGGTTCAATACACCATTGGCTATGGCTCTACTGCCAGTACTTTGAGAAAAATTGGTGGCACATCGTCATCTACCTATAACGGGAAAGCATGCTCAAATTACAGTGGCACAAACAAGCAAACGTGTGAAAATTCCTCTACATCACCTCAATGGGCTGGTGGAATATTCGGCATGTACGATACAGGATTTGCCAGTCTAGCCGTTGGCAACACCAAATGGGACGACGTTACATCCTCTAACGCAGATAGTGATTACGACGACTTTCGCCCACAAGAAATGTGGCACATGGCCATCAACAGCCGCGGCAAATACTACCCTGTCACAGGTGATTTGACCGCCGTTTTTGCAGATATTTTTGATGATATTGTCGTAGACACAACTGCTCCGATTTCTGGCTTCACCTCTGCATCCGGCTCGGTGAGTCGTGTTGGCACCCAGTCATTTCAAACCAGTTATATCGCAGCCGACGACGGAAACTCCTACAACAATCGTTGGTATGGCTATGTCACCTCAAGTTCCATCGACACCTCTGGCAATTTCACACCCAATACAGATTGGGGGTTGGTGAGTGGAAGCACCACCAAAGGTTTGTCCACCGCCGATAAGTTAGACACCGTCAACATCAACAACCGGCTGATACTCTCTTACAAGATACCCACCTCCTCCACCGATCCAGCAGCGGCTGGTATTTCTTTCAAATGGGCCAATTTGAGCACCTCCACGACCGTGGCGTCGCAGCAAATGTGGCTCAACAATGGCACTGTAGGCACTGCCACCACATTGGCAGGCGATGGCAGAGGGCAGGATCGGCTCAGTTTTATCCGTGGCGACCGCACCAAGGAAGCAAGCAATTACAGCACCTCCAATACTACAGCCACTTTCCGCAATCGCAAGAATCGTGAGGGCGACATCGTCAACTCCGCCATCTGGTATGTCGGTTCCCCCGCAAGTGGTAATTCCGCAGGCTCTTACGCCACATTTGCTGCTGATAACCGCGGGCGTTTGCCCATGCTTTATGTAGGCGGTAACGATGGCATGCTGCACGGCTTTTCTGCCAAGGATGGCACGGAAAAAATTGCCTACATCCCCCATGGAGTAGTGCAAAATCTTTCTTTGCTCACCAATACCAACTACGACCACCGCTACTACGTGGATGGCTCACCTCTGTCGGGAGACATCAATATTGGCACCGCTGACACCCCTGATTGGCGCACCTACCTCGTGGGCACTCTGGGGGCTGGCGGCAGAGGATTCTTTGTGCTGGATGTAACCAAGCCTGGTCCATTGGATGCCTCGTCTTCCGTACCTGTGCCAGCCACGAACTTTGCGGAAGCGAACGCGGCCGATCTGGTGATCATGGATAAGACCGCGGCCCCCATCAGCGATGCAACTCCACCCGCCAAGCCGGCAGATGCCAATGCAGACCCAGATATTGGCCACATTTTTGGCACGCCCGTGGTGGCGGAAAGCAATCAGCAGCTTGCATTGCAAATTGCACGTACCAATGACGGCCGCTGGGCCTATATCACGGGCAACGGCTACAACAGTACCAATGAACGTCCAGTATTGCTCATTCAATATCTAGATGGCACAAAAGAACTCAAAACCATCCCTGCGGCTGCGGTTGGAACAGATGAAGCTGTGGGCAATGGCCTCTCCACGCCACAGCTCCTCGATGTAAACGGGGACGGCTCGCCAGACTTTGCCTATGCTGGTGACCTGCGTGGCAATATGTGGAAGTTTGATATTTCCAATGTCGATGCAAGTCAGTGGGGTGTGGCATTTAGCGGCAGCCCCTTGTTCACGGCCACTTATACCTCCGGGGGGGCGACCAGCCGACAGCCGATTACCACCCCGCCTGTGTTCCGCCCCAATCGCACGGTCGGAGGGTTGATGGTGGCTTTCGGTACTGGCCAAAACTTGACCGAGGGAGATCGTAGTGATACATCCCAGCAAACCGTATATTCGATTCTGGACAATACCAGCTACGAAATCGAAAGCACAGGTGCCAATGCAGGCAAGGTAAAAATCAAGACGTCCAACCCCACCCCAGCCACGGTCAGCGGCCGCGATGCCCTGCAATCCGAAGCCGTGAACAATGGTGCCGACAATACAACAGCCGGTACCGGGCTTGGGACCACAGGTGCTGGCGTCAGTACGGGCCGCTCATTCTGGACACTCACTACACAGGAAGTGGCATACGCTTGCAATCCCGCTGACACAGGATGCAATGTCAAGCAGGGCTGGTACATGGACCTGCCGGTAGCAGGTGAGCGTGTTACGTCGAGCTTCGCTTTCTACAATGGCGGCAATTTGCTGGAGATCATCAGTGAGAAGCCTGCCTCTGGAAGCGCGACGGCCAGCGGCCAAGAGGTATGCGCCCCCCAACCCAGCGCCGCCAAAACCTACCGGACGCTTGTCAACATTGCTTCCGGTGCACCTGCCACGCTGCCTATCATGGATGTCAATGGCGATGGGCTCTACGACTCTTCCGACATGAGCGGCAGCACCAACTATGCACGCATGTCGTCCTCGAGCAAGGAACTGCGCTTCTCCACAGGGAAGAAGCAGATCCGCAAGGGTAACGACGGCAAGACCGATGCGCTCAAAATCTACCCCCCATTGCTGCTGCGCCCTGGCTGGCGGCAATTGAAGTAATGAATACAGACTGACAAGAGGTTTTATGCACTACAGCGCACCACCACGACATGCCCGGGGCTTCACACTGATCGAACTGATGATCGTGGTGGCTATCGTGAGCATTCTCTCGGCCATTGCCTACCCTAGTTACCGAGAGTACGTGCGGCGCGGTCACCGCGCAGATGCCCGTGCAGGCCTCCTGCAAGCGCAGCAATGGCTGGAGCGGGCGGCGACGGCTACCGGCGCCTACCCCACGGCGGCCCTGCCAGCGTCGCTGACATGGTCCACCGACGGCAGCAAGCAATACACCATTGCGCTTGAAACCGGCAACACCAGCACCTCCTATACGCTGAGCGCCACCCCCAAGTCCGGCGGGGTACAAGCCACCGACAAATGCGGCACCTACACATTGAGCAACACGGGTCTGCGCGGGGCAGCAGGCAAAACGTCCGGCCAAGCAGGCTACAACCCTGACTGCTGGGGCAAGTGAGCAGGCAGGCGCTACCATCGCAGCGCCATGACAGACACCTCCCCCCACATCACCCAGGCGCTTGGGTTAGCCGCCCAGGCGCTTTTTCTTTCCAACCCCAACCCTCGCGTGGGCTGCGTGATCGCCTCGCCGCAAGGCGTCGTGCTGGGCCAGGGTTTCACGCAGCAGGCCGGTGGGCCACATGCCGAGGTGATGGCGCTGCGCGATGCGGCGGCCGCGGGCCACGATGTTCGCGGCGCCACGGCCTATGTGACGCTGGAGCCCTGTTCGCACCAGGGCCGCACGGGGCCGTGCTGCGATGCGCTGGCGGCGGCAGGCATTGGCAAGGTGGTGGCATCCATCGCCGACCCCAATCCGCTGGTGAGCGGGCAAGGCTTCGAGCGGCTGCGCGCGGCGGGGATAGCAGTAGAGGTGGGCCCGGGGGCCGAGGCTTCGCGCGAGCTGAACATCGGCTTTTTCAGCCGCATGGTGCGCAAGACACCCTGGGTGCGCATGAAGGCGGCGGCATCGCTCGATGGTTTTACCGCCCTGCCCAACGGCGTGAGCCAGTGGATCACCTCGCCCGAGGCGCGCGCCGACGGCCATGTGTGGCGGGCGCGGGCCTGCGCCGTACTGACGGGCATTGGCACGGTGCTGGAAGACGACCCCGTTCTGAACGTGCGCGACGTGGCAACGCCCCGCCAGCCGCACCTGGTGGTGGTGGACAGCCATTTGCAGACACCGCTCACCGCCAAGCTGTTCGGGCCGGAGCGGCAGCTTTTCATCTACACCGCCAGCGATGACACCGGCCGGCGGCACGCGCTGGAGGCACGCGGCGCCACCGTGGTGCGGCTGCCCAACCCGCAGGGCAAGGTGGATCTGGCCGCCCTGCTGCGCGACCTGGCGGCGCGCGGCGTGAACGAGTTGCACGTGGAGGCGGGCCACAAGCTCAACGGCTCACTGGTGCGCGAGGGCCTGGTGGATGAATGGCTGGTTTACCTGGCGCCCAAGCTGCTGGGCAGCGGGCGGGGCTTGGCGGCGCTGCCCGGGCTGGCGTCGCTGGGCGACGCGGCGCCGCTGCAATTCCAGGCGGTGGACCGGGTCGGCCCCGACGTGCGCCTGTTGGCGCGCGGCGTAGGTCGGGACAGGTTCTAGCCCCCAGCCCCGCCGTGTAAGAACCCGCCCAGCCCCCTCCTCCGAAAGCCTGCCCCATGAGCCGCAAAGGCCCCATCCGCGTGGAAGACCGCCACGCCTTCGACACCATCATCGACGCGCGCACGCCTGCCGAATTCGCGCTCGACCACATTCCTGGCGCCATCAACTGCCCCGTGCTCGACGACGAGGAGCGGTGCATCGTCGGCACGCTCTACAAGCAGCGGGGGGCATTCGAGGCGCGGCGCGTGGGCGGGGCCATGGTGGCCGCCAATCTCGCGCACCACCTGCGCACGCAGTTCGCCGACCGGCCCGCGCGCTGGAAGCCGCTGGTCTACTGCTGGCGCGGCGGCATGCGCAGCGGCTCGATGGTGACCTGGCTGCGCCTCGTGGGCTGGGATGCGCAGCAGCTCGCAGGCGGCTACAAGACCTGGCGCCGCCACGTGATCGGCACGCTGGAGCAGCGCGCGCCGCAACTGCCGCTGCGCGTGCTGTGCGGCCCCACGGGCAGCGCCAAGACGCGCGTGCTGCAAGCGCTGGCCGCGCAGGGCCACCAGGTGCTCGACCTGGAGGGGTTCGCGCGCCACCGGGGCTCGGTGCTGGGCGCATGGCCCGGCGTGGAGCAACCCTCGCAAACCGCATTCGAAACGCAGGTCGTGCACGCGCTCGACGCCTTCGACCTGCAGCGCCCCATCTTCGTGGAGGCCGAGAGCGCCCGCATCGGCCGCATCAACGTGCCCCAACCCCTGGTGCAGCAGCTGCGCGCCAGCCCCTGCATCGAGGTGCAGGCCAGCGGGCCCGCGCGCCTGGCCTACCTGCTGCGCGACTATGCCAACCTGGCCGACGATCCGGCGCAGCTCGCGCACCTGCTGGGCACGCTCAAGGAGCTGCACGGCCGCCAGGTGATCGAGCGCTGGCAGGCCTGGGCCCTGGAGCGCACGCTGCAGCCGCTGTTCGCCGAGCTGATGGCGCTGCACTACGACCCGCTGTACGCGCGCTCGCAAAGCAGCCACCTGTACCGCTGGGCAGAGCGGCAGAGCGTGGCGGCGCAGGATTTGTCGGAGCAGGCCATCGAGGCGCTAGCACGGCAGGTGGCCGCGCTGCCTTCGCCATGAAGATGGATGGTCAAAACAGCCTCTAGCGCTTATCCAGAAAGCGCTAGCAGCTATTCTTTTTACTATCTGACCGCCGCCACGGTGCGCGCGACCCAGGCCGTGATCTCGCGCTGCCCGCTGATGGTGCGCACTTCCTGGAACGCCTGCTCAGCCTCGGGAAAGCGCCGGCGCAGCAGGTTCAGCCATTGCTTGAGGCGCCCGGCGCGCTGGTTCGGGCTCAGGCCGTCGCAGACCAGTTCCCAAAAGCGCGCGAGGTGCGGCACCACGTCATGCCACGCCACTGCAGGCGCGTCCGGCTGGCCCGCATCTGCCGCGCGGATGGCGCGGGCCAGGCCCGGATCGGCCACGGCGCCGCGGCCCAGCATCAGCGCGTGGCTGCCCGAGGCTTCGCGGCAGCGCTGGGCATCCTGCACGGTCCAGATTTCGCCGTTGGCGACGACGGGGATGCGCACTGCCGCGCGGATCGGGGCGATCAGCTCCCAATACGCCGGGGGGCGGTAGCCGTCGGCCTTGGTGCGGGCGTGCACCACGAGTTCACAGGCGCCACCCGATTGCATGGCCTGCGCGCAGTCGAGCGCGGGCGAGGGGTCGTCGTAGCCCAGGCGCATCTTGGCCGACACGGGCAGGTGCGCGGGCACGGCGCGGCGCACGGCGGCCACCACGGCCTCGATGCGCTCGGGCTCGCGCAGCAGCGCGGCGCCGCCGCCATGGCGGTTCACCACCTTGGCGGGGCAGCCGAAGTTGAGGTCGATCCCCTCCGCACCCATGGCGGCCAGCCGCGCGGCATTCTCGGCCATGCTCGCCGGGTCGGAGCCCAGCAGCTGCGCACGCACGGGCACGCCGGCCAGCGTGCGGCTGCCATTGCGCAGCTCGGGCATGGTGCGCAGGAAGACGCGCTCGGGCAGCAGCGTGCCCGTGATGCGGATGAACTCCGACACGCAGCGGTCCACCCCGCCCACGCGCGTGAGCACGTCGCGCAGCACGAAGTCGAGCAGGCCCTCCATGGGAGCGAGCAGCAGGGTGGTGGGAGGTTCATGCATAAAAACCGGCTCCAGCGCCCGCCAAGAGCGCGCAAGCAGCTATGGTTTTTGAGATGCGAGACGCCACAGCGACGTGATCTCGGCCGCGCGCGCGGCGTGCAGCGGGTCGCCCGCGTCCTGGCTCTTGACGTGGCGCGGGCGGGTGTCGTGCCGGGCAATCACGCGCAGGCCTGCAGATGCTATCCAGCCCAGCAGCTCGTCGCGCGAGCGCAGGCCCAGGTGCTCGGCCAGGTCGGACAGGATGAGCCAGCCCTCGCCCCCCGGTGCGAGGTGCCCGCCCAGGCCCGCGAGGAAGCCGCGCAGCATGGCACTGCCTTCGTCGTACACGGCGCGCTCGATGGGGGCGCTGGCGCGCGCGGGCAGCCAAGGCGGGTTGCAGACGATGAGCGGCGCCTGGCCGGGTGGGAACAGGTTGACCTGCAGCAGCTCCACGCTGCCTTGCAGACCCAGGCGGTGCAGGTTGTCCTGCGCGCAGGCCAGGGCGGCGGGGTCCTGGTCCGTGGCCACCACGCGGGGCACACCGCGCCGCGCGAGCACGGCAGAGAGAACGCCGGTGCCCACACCAATGTCGAACGCCACACCGCAGCCCTGCGGCAGCGGAGCCTGGGCCACCAGGTCCACGTACTCGCCGCGCACGGGGGAGAACACGCCGTAGTGCGGATGGATGCGCGCGCCCAGCGCAGGCACCTCCACCCCCTTCTTGCGCCATTCGTGCGCCCCCACGATGCCCAGCAGCTCGCGCAGCGAGGCCACCAGGGGCTCGCCGGGCGCGGGGCCCCAGGCTTCGGTGCAGGCGGCGCGCCAGTCGGGGGCGCGGCGCAGCGGGATGGCGTAGCCGCCATCGAGCGGGATCAGCACCATGGCGAGCACGCGGGCGCGCTGGCCCTGGGCCTGGCGGTGCAGGTGGAAGGCCTCGGCGGGGGTAGTGGCCTGGGGGCTTTTGGCCGGGGCCTTGCGGGGCTTGCGGTCGGCGCGCCGCGCCAGGGCCTGGAGCAGGTGGCGGGCGTTTTGAAAGTCGCCGCGCCACAGCAATGCCGTGCCTTCGCAGGCGAGCCGATAGGCCGTGTCGGCCGCCAGCGTATCGTCCACGCACTGCACGCGGCGCGGAGCGGGCACGCCAGCCGCCGAGCGCCACAGCGCGCTGCGGTCCTGGCCGTGCTCGCTCCAGCGGATCATGCGGCGAGGGGGCGCTGCAGGCGCACTTCCTCGATCTTCACGCCGCCGATCACGGCGGTCTTGGCCGTGGTCATCTCGCGCTTGAAGCCGGCCATTTCATGGAAGCGCAACGCGCGCTCGTTGCGCAGCGGCACCCAGGCGGTGACGGTGGTGCAGCCTTCTTCCTGCAGGCCGTCGCGCGCGGCGTCCCACAGGGCCAGGCCCACGCCTTGGTTCCAATGGGTGGGAGCCGCGTAGATGGCCCAGATCTCGCCCGTGGTGGGGCGGGACTTCTCATCGCGCGAGCGGTCGAAGCCAACGAAGCCGACGATCTTGTCGCCATCGACGGCCACCTGCACCTGGGGCTCGCAATACTCGATGGCCTCGCGCCAGTAGGCTTGGCGCTTTTCCAGCGAAGACATGGATTTCAACTGTTCTTGGGGCAACAGGTCCCGGTAGGCTTCCATCGCAGAGGTGGTATGGATCTGGGCGATGGCCTTGGCATCGCGAAGCGTGGCGGGACGAACCTGGATACTGGACATGGGGAGCACGAAAACGGGTGACAAAGCGAAAAACCCAGCATTTTCGCAAATTCCGAAATGCCCCCGTGCCCCGCCCTCAAAGCCAGCGGCGCAGCAGCCCCATCACCTGGTCGAAACGCGCGCCGTACGGCGGGTAGAACAGCGAGCCCATGGCCCAACGCGACTGTGCCAGCACGGCCTTCTGGTGGGTGAAGCGCAGAAAGCCCTGCTCGCCGTGGTAGGCGCCCCAGCCGCTGTCGCCCACGCCGCCGAAGGGCAGGCCGTCGTGGGCGATGTGCATGAGCGTGTCGTTCACCGTCACGCCGCCGCTCACGGTACGGCGCAGCACGTCGTCGCGCGTCGCCTCGCTGCGGCCGAACCAGTACAGCGCCAGCGGGCGCGGGTGGGCGTTGATGTGGGCCACGGCATCGTCGAGCCGCTCGTAGGCGATCACCGGCAGGATGGGGCCGAAGATTTCCTCCTGCATGAGCTGCATGGCCGAGGTGGCGCCGAACACCAGCACAGGCGCCATCTGGCGGCCCACGCCGTCGCCCAGGCTGGCCTGGTGGTCGGGCCGGGGGGCCTTCGCCTCGGGCTCGATCACGTGCACCTCGGCGCCCTGCGTCTGCGCCTGCTGCAGCATGGTGCGCAAGCGCGCGAAGTGCCGCGCACTGATGATGGAGGCGTAGTCCGGGTTGCCCTCGATCTGCGGGAACAGCCGCAGCACGGCGGCGCGGTAGGCCTCGGCGAACGCGGCCTCGCGCCCACGCGGCAGCAGCACGTAGTCGGGGGCGATGCAGGTCTGCCCCGCATTGAGCAGCTTGCCGTGCGCGATCTTGAGCGCGGCGTCCGCCAGGTCGCAGTCCGCATCGACGATGCAGGGCGACTTGCCGCCGAGCTCCAGCGTGGTGGGCGTGAGGTTCACGGCCGCCGCCTGCGCCACCTTGCGGCCCACGGCCGTGGAGCCCGTGAACACCAGGTGGTCGAACGGCAGCGAGGCGACGAGCGCGGCCACGGCCCCGTCGCCCTGCACCACGCAGAACTCCTCGGGCGCGAAGAACTGGCCCACCAGCGCCGCGAGCTGGGCCGAGGTGTGGGGCGTGAGCTCGCTGGGCTTGAGCATCACGCGGTTGCCCGCCGCCAGGGCCGTGATGGCGGGCGCGAGCGCGAGCTGCACCGGGTAGTTCCACGGCGAGATGACCCCCACCACGCCCAGCGGCTGGCGCTGTATCCACGCCGAGGCGGGCTGCAGGTACAGGGGTGTGCGCACCTTTTGCGGACGGCTCCAGCGTGCGAGGTTTTTGAGCGTGTGCGAGAGCAGCGCGCGCAGCACGAAGAAGTCGGCCACCTCGGTGAGCCGGGGCGAACGCATGCCGAAGTCGGCCTGCACGGCGGCCGCGAGCACGGGCGCGTGCTCATCGATGAGTTTGCGCATGCGCAGCAGCCGCTCGCGGCGCACGAGCAGGGGCACGTCGGGCTGGGCGCGGCTGGCCTGGTGCTGGGTTTCAAACAGCGCACGAATGTCGGCAGGGTTCATCATGCCTGCATGATAGGCGCGGGCAGGCGCAGAAAATTAGGGTTCCCGCACTTCACGCGCCACCTCGCGCACCACTTCACGCGACGGCACGTCCGTCACGTCGGCCGGCGCTCCGCGCTGGCCGTAGCGGTAGACCTTGGCGAAGCCCTGGCGCGGGCTCATGCGCGGGTACGGAACCGCCACCCCGCCCGTGAGCCGCGCCCACAGCACGCGCAGCGCCCACACCGCCGCCAGCACGGCGGCAGCGGCCAGCAGGCTCAGGAAGAACACCAGCCCCAGGGCCAGCAGCACGGCGCGCACCAGCCAGCGGCCCAGGGCCGTCACGACATCGTTCAAAGCAAAACCCTTCTTCTCTCGTTGCCCGCCATGCGCGGGCATGGCGGCACTCAGGCGAAGTGGAACACGCCCGGGTCTTTCACCGGGTCCACGGTCACCGCGATCGTGCTCTTGGGCGCGAAGCGCCCTTCGAGCAGCAGCTTGGACAGCGGGTTCTCGATGCGCTGCTGGATGGCGCGCTTGAGCGGACGCGCGCCGAACACGGGATCGAACCCGACCTTGGCCAGTTCCTCCAGAGCCGCCTCGGACACGTCGAGCGTGAGGTCCATGCGCGCCAGCCGCGCCTGCAACAGCTGGAGCTGGATGCGCGCGATGGCCTGGATGTTCCTGGCATCAAGCGCGTGGAACACCACCGTCTCGTCGATCCGGTTCAGGAACTCGGGCCGGAAGTGGTTCTTGAGCTCGCCCCACACCGCGTCCTTGATGTCCTGCGCGTCCTGGCCGACCATGCTCTGGATCAGGTGCGAGCCGATGTTGCTGGTCATCACGATCACCGTGTTCTTGAAGTCCACGGTGCGGCCCTGGCCGTCGGTCAGGCGGCCATCGTCCAGCACCTGCAGCAGCACGTTGAACACG
>Ga0222423_1000733_pt1 | contig 18891 bp, 19 predicted proteins | sample 3A0metagenome_FD_182472 | JGI IMG/M metagenome (GOLD analysis project Ga0222423, IMG submission 182472) | Enriched microbial communities from leaf-cutter ant dump, University of Wisconsin, Madison, United States - 3A0 (version 2) | ecosystem: Environmental > Terrestrial > Nest > Insects nest >...
CCAATCGGCCACCGAAAGCGAATTTCTACAGGCCCGCGCCTTTTTCGACCGCCTCAGCGCGCCTGTGTTCGTCATTCCGGGCAATCATGACCTGCCGGGCATAGACCTTCGCCGCTTCTGGCATCCGTTTGCGCGCTATAAACGCCATATTTCTCAAAATCTTAACCCTGTATTACAGACCGGTCTGTCTGATATTGCCGGCCTCAACAGCGCCCGCATGATCCTGCCGCACTGGAACTGGGCCAATGGCTCGGTAAGCGCCCTGCAACGCCGCGCCTTACGCCATTTCTTTCAGACTTCTCACGCCCCGTGGCGTCTGCTGGTCATCCACCACCCCCTGCAAAGTCCGAAAGAATTTCCGCTCGACATCACGGTCTTCAATGGCCGCAAACTGCTTCGGACCATCGACGAAGCGCGCATCGATCTGGTACTCGCCGGTCACCAGCATCACGCCTATATCGAAAGCCGCAACAGCCCCGATCACACCACCCTGTTCGTCAGCGCCTCGACGGCCATGTCCACCCGCACCCGCCGTCAGCCCAATGGCTATAATCTGCTGCACCTGTCCCCCGACACGGTCAGAATCGACCTTTTACGGCTCGAAAATGGTCATTTTCAGCCCTTTTCGGCCCTCACCCACACCAGGACCCCGAAAAAACCCCTGTAAAATCAGTCCCTGCGGGGACAGATTCAGACCCAATAATGCCACATTGACGGCCTAACATTTCCCCCTAATAGTAGGGCACCGGATACCACTCCGGCACCACAGGCCCGTTTCAGGAGTATTCACAGATGCAGCGTATTTTCAAACCTGCGGGTATGGCGGCTGGTGTAGCGGCCCTTATGCTGCTGTCGGCCTGTGCCACGCCAACCCCTTACCAACCCATTGATCTGACACAGAATATGGTGCGCGGCTATAGCGACAGCCGCATCGAAACCGGTCGCTATCGCCTGAAATTCAGCGGCAATACCGTAACCCCGCGCGAAACCGTTGAAAACTATATGCTTTTCCGCGCCTCGGAACTGACCCTCGAACAGGGGTATGACTGGTTCACACTGGTCAGCCCGAACACGCAGGAAACCACCACCGTCTCCCGCAGCTATCGCGATCCGTTCGGCCCATCCTATTTCGGCGGCTTTTACTGGCGCTATTATCGTGGCGGCTGGGGTGGCTGGGGCAGCTATCAGGAAAACGCGACCACCTTCCACCGCTATGAAGCCACCGCTGAAGTGGTCATGGGCCGAGGCCCCAAACCGGCAGGGGATATCTACAGCTACGACGCCCGCGAAGTCGCCCAAAACCTCGCCCCGCAGATCATCCGCCCGCAACCGCGCTAAGCCTTGGCCGGTAAATAAAAAAGACGCCGGCAACCGGCGTCTTTTTTTACGCTTCGATGATCGGCACCTTCAATCGCCGACGGTTGATATGTTCCGGCGGTGCATCAGTCTTATCCGGCAGTTCGCCCTTGTGATAGAACTTCTGCCAGGCCTGTTTCATCGCCCCCGGATCGCGATTGATCAGGCTCTGGTTAAAGGCCGCACGGCTTTCCGACCACAGCTCGAACTGCGCCCTGAGATCAGGATCGGCCTCGATGGGCTTCACCACCGGCTGCACCTCATCGAGCTTGCGATCCTGCACCAGATTGATAAAGCAGAAGGGTTCGCCCTTTTTGAAACTGACCACACCGGGACGCGTCATTTTCCAGTTCATGGTAAAGGGAAACGGCAGCCAGTCGGTTTCCACAAGCCCCGTCAAAGGCGCAATCCCGTCCTTGATATGGTTCGGCGCACCACCGGCCCACAGGGACCAGCCGGGCGGCGTGCGAAACAGGTAACCGGTATGGAAGGTGACTATGCCGTGGCTGAAATGGCTCTGGGCGAAATGATCGACATGGCTGCCCGGCGTATCCGCCGTAATGGTCGTATCGGTGGCCAGCCTGCCGCCGTTCCATTCAATCGTCAGGTCTTCGGGCACCAGCAATTCCCAGCCCGTCGAATTGGCCATGGTCAGGGGCAGACAGCGATAGGGGAAACGGCTGGAAAAGGCATCCATCCAGTCCCGATCCTGACGCCCCGGCACAATCTCACGCGCGCCGTCCTGAACGACAAAACATTCCAATTCCATTGACGACGCAACTCCTGTAAAGCGCAAACCTATGACGTTTTATACGCAAACCACCCTGCTTCAAGCCCTAAGTGACTGGGGCCTGCACGCCACGACCCTTGAGCATCCCGCCGTCTTTCGTGTCGGTGAAGGCGACAACCTCAAGGCAGGCCTGCCCGGTGCCCATACGAAAAACCTGTTCCTCAAGGATGACAAGGGACAGCTGTGGCTGATCAGCGCCGAACAGACCACCACCATCAACCTCAAGGCCCTGCCGAAACATATCGGCTCGGGCCGTTTGTCCTTCGCTTCGGAACAGAGACTTTTTGACGCACTGGGGGTCAGGCCCGGTTCGGTGACGGCCCTGGCCCTGATCAACGATCCCGAACACAGGGTACGCTTCATTCTCGATCAGCGCCTGTTCGACGCCGATATCGTCAATTTCCATCCGCTGATCAATACCGCCACCACCGCCCTGAGCCAGCCGGATTTCCGCGCCTTTCTTGAACGGCTCGGGCGTAAATATCAGGTCGTGGACTTTGACGCGGTTGACTAATCCGTCGCCTTCCCCACTTTTATAACATCCCGACTTCATCTACGGAAATTCCATGCCAAGCGACAGCCCCTACATTATCGAAGGTTCCGATCAGGGCTTTATGACCGATGTCATCGAAGCCTCGAAAACCACACCGGTCATCGTCGATTTCTGGGCCACCTGGTGCGGCCCGTGCCGCCAGTTAGGCCCGGCGCTGGAAAAGGTCGTCACCGAGGCCAAAGGGGCCGTGCGCATGGTCAAGATCGACGTCGATAAGAACCCCGTCTTTGCCGGTCAGTTGCGCGTTCAGTCGATCCCGACGGTCTATGCCTTTGTCAACGGCCAGCCGGTCGATGGTTTTATGGGCGCCAAGCCGGAAAGCGAACTGCGCGCCTTTGTCGAAAAGCTGGGCGGCGGGGCCGACGGTGAGCCGACCATAGACGAGGCACTGGAACTGGCCGCACAGTCCGCCACACAGGGCGACATCACCAGCGCCCTTGAAGCCTATAGCTATGTGCTGGGCAAGGAACCCGAAAACCTGAAGGCCATTGCCGGTGTGGCGCGCCTCTATCTCAAGGTCGGTCAGGCCGAACAGGCCAAACAATTCCTTGATACCGCCCCCAAAGACACCACCGACGCCGATATTCTCGGCCTTCGCGCCGCCATCGAACTGGCCGAAGACGCCCCCACCGATACCGACAGCTTCCGCAGCCGCCTTCAGGCCGACGCCAATGACCACGAGGCGCGCTATGAACTGGCCCGTGCTCTGGCCGGTCAGGGCGAGATGGCGCAGGCCGTCGATGAACTTCTGACCATCGTCAAAGCCGATCCTGAATGGCAGCAACAAAAGGCGCGCCAGTTTCTTCTGAAAATCTTTTCCGCCGTTGGCCTGACCTCGGAACTGGCCAAATCCGGTCGCCGCCGCCTGTCCGGCCTGTTGTTCAGCTAAAGGAATATGCCCATGACCGACACCGCCGCCCCCACTGCCGCTCCTGTGGCTGAACCCGTTTCTGAGATTGACCCGCGCCTGCTTGAAGCCCTTGTCTGTCCGGTGACGCGCCGTCCCCTGACCTATGACCGCACGGCTCAGGAGCTGATCAGCCCGACCGCCGGTCTGGCCTTTCCCATCCGTTCCGGCGTACCGATCATGCTGGTCGATCAGGCCCGGCGTTTCGAGCCGCAAAAAGGATAGTCTTTCTTCTCCCCTCTGGGGAGAAGGTGGCCGACAGGCCGGATGAGGGGTGACACGCGCCCCTTAGAGACTGTTTCAAAAGGTTGGAGTCTGTGGCGAAAAGGCGTGTCTGCGAGAACCGAAGCGCAGCCTATTCAATATAGGTGAGCATCGGAAGCGCAGAAGAGGCGTCTTTGCAGGCCAGAAAACGACCTTTTGAAACCGTCTCTTATATAGCCTCGCCCCTCAGCAGCTTAGGCAGATCCCCCGTCGCACCACCGGCGTCTTCCATAAAATAGCGCCGCAGCGAAGGTATGGCATTGACCACCCCCATACCAAGGTCGCGCGCATGGCGCACCAGCGGGTTGTTGTTGGAAAACAGATGCACAAAGCCGTCCATGATGACGGAGGTGCTGACATTTTCAAAGCGCCGCCATTGGGCATAGCGTTCCAGCACCAGCTCCGAACCAATGTCTTCCCCCAGACGCGCCGCCTCGATGATCACCTCGGCAAAGGCCGCTGCATCCTTCAGACCGAGATTAAGCCCCTGACCGGCAATCGGGTGAATACCGTGCGCCGCATCCCCCAGAAGCGCCAGACGCCCGCGATACATATGTTCGGCCAGACCCATAGCCAGCGGATAGACAAAGCGCGGCCCCAGAACCTCGACCTCGCCCAGAAAGTCGCCGAAACGCTGCATCAGATGGGCGTGGAACAGCTCCGGCCTGACCTGCATCAGGGCCTTGGCCTTATCGTGGCTTTCCGACCAGACGATACAGGCACGGTTTTCCGTCAGCGGCAGGATGGCGAACGGGCCGGAACTTAGGAAATGCTCATAGGCGACATGGTTGTGCGGGCGCTGCATCTTCACGGTGGCCACCACCGCGCTTTGTTTATAATCCCAGCCGATGGTGCGGATGTTCGCCCATTCGCGCAGGGCCGAACGCCGCCCTTCGGCCGCAACGACCACCGGCGCACTCAGCACCTGACCGGTATCGAGCGTCAGGGTGATGTGGCCTTTATGTTCAACAATGTCAGACACCGAAGCCGGTGTGATCAGGGCAATGCCCGCCGCCGTCACCGCCTCATGCAGCACCCGACGGATGTGACGGTTTTCGACCATATAGCCCAGAGGCTCATCGCCCGAACGATCAGAAATCTCGGCCGCATCGAAATGCAGAAAGAACGGCGAGGCCGGTTTACTGGCCGCACCGGGCAGATGCGCGTCGGTAACCACGATCTTGTCCATCCGGCACGACAAAGGGGCCAGTTCGGCCCCGACGCCCAAAGCCTGCCACTGACGGAAACAGCTATAGGCAATGGCCGAGGCCCGCCCGTCAAAGCCCTTGTCGATCTGTTGCGCCAGTGGCTGCTTCTCGATCAGACAGACCGTAAGCCCCCCTTGCGCCAGTGCCAGAGCCGCCGTCATACCGGCCATGCCGGCACCTGAGATAATGACATCGAACCGCGTATTCATAAGCGTCTTTTACGCCTGAGCGTGCCTGACGTAAACCGCGAATTCTGCGACAAAGTAAACAGGACATTAACCTTATCCGTGCCAAAAGGAGCCGTCTAAAGCGTTTCTGAGTCATAAGGATCAGTCTGCCGATGAGCACGGTCACCGCCCTCGTCTGGAATCATCTGGAAACCAATTTCCGCGTGATCTGGGGATCCGTGCTGTTTGCCCGCCTGCGCGGGGCACTGGTCTGTGTCGCGGGTCTGGCCTGTGTGCTGGCCTTTGGCACCTATAACCCGTTTGACGCCAGCCTGAATACGGCCTCTGCCGCACCGGTGAGCAATATTCTCGGCGGATTCGGCGCAGTGATTGCCGATATAGGGATTCAGTCGCTCGGCTGGGCGGCGTGGCCGATGGCCTTTCTGATGATCTGGTTCGGGCTGGTGCGCCTGTTCCAGACCGATCCCGATGCCGGTCGCAAGACCCTGAGGCTGCACAGCTTTTTCGCCGCCCTGTTCACCCTGATGCTGGCCGCCGCTCTGGCACCGATCATTTCCGGCGCAGACAGGGTGAGCATCGGCGGCTTCTGGGGCACCGGCGTACATGGCCTGCTCAAAAGCCTGTTCGATTTCATGAGCCTGCCCGCCTCGGCCCTGATCGCCAGCCTGATTTTCGCCGTTGCCGCCCTTCTGTGCTTCAATGCCGCCCTGCGCCTCAATGCCGAATCCTATATTCGCGGTGCAGGCTTCATTTTCGGCGGACTGAAAGGCGTCATCGGCGCCACCGGCATCGGCGAGGCCCTGCACCGTTCGGGCGAGCCTAAGGTCAGACGGCCCAAGACCCCGAAATCGGCACCGGCCCCCTTCCTCGATGAAGAAGATTTTTCCGCCATAGGTGAGCCTGCGCCCGCCATCAGTCCGCGCCAGCCCGCCACTGCACCGGTGGCGACAGACGAAGACTATGACGACGACCTGCCGCCGTTCGATATCGACCCGCCCGCAGGCGCTACGCCGGAACCGAAAATCCGCATGGAAGCCCCGCGTCAGCCCAAACCTTCGACACGGGAACAGGATGAACGCCAGACCGCCTTTGAGTTCCTCAAGCCCGGTCATTTCCGCCTGCCGGAGCTGAATATCCTGTCCAAACCCAAGGCCCGCGCCGCCAGTTTCGACGAAGCCGCCCTGAAACAGAATGCGCGGATGCTCGAAAGCGTGCTGGCCGAGTTCGGCGTCAAGGGCGTGATCGACCAGATCCGGCCCGGCCCCGTGGTAACGCTTTATGAACTGGCCCCCGCCGCGGGCGTCAAGGGATCGCGCGTCGTCGGTCTGGCCGAAGATATTGCCCGCAACATGTCGGCCCGCGCCTGCCGCGTGTCGATCGTTCAGGGCCGCAACGCCATCGGCATCGAGCTGCCCAATGCTACACGCGAAACCGTATATCTGCGTGATTTGCTCGCCTCATCGGAATTTGAAAAGGTCGGCCACAGCCTGCCCATGGCGCTGGGGGAAACCATTGGCGGGGAACCCTATATTACCGACCTCGCCAAGATGCCGCACCTCCTGATCGCCGGTACGACCGGTTCGGGGAAGTCGGTCGGCGTCAATGCCATGATCCTGTCGATCCTCTACCGCCTCGATCCCGAACAGTGCAAGTTCATCATGATCGACCCCAAGATGCTGGAGCTATCGGTCTATGACGGCATCCCGCACCTGATCGCGCCGGTGGTCACCGATCCGAAAAAGGCCGTGGTGGCGCTCAAATGGACGGTCAAGGAGATGGAAGACCGTTACCGCCGCATGTCGAAGATCGGCGTGCGCAATGTCGCCAGCTATAATGAACGCGCCAGGGCCACCGCCGCCGAAGGTAAGAACTTTGTCCGCAAGGTGCAGACCGGCTTTGACGAGGGCGGACAACCGATCTTCGAGATCGAGGAAATGGTGCCCGAACCCATGCCCTTCATCGTCGTCATCATCGATGAGGTCGCCGACCTGATGATGGTTGCGGGCAAGGACATCGAAGGGGCCGTGCAGCGTCTGGCGCAGATGGCGCGCGCCGCCGGTATCCACCTGATCATGGCCACACAGCGCCCGTCGGTGGACGTCATTACCGGTACCATCAAGGCCAACTTCCCGACGCGTATCTCGTTTCAGGTCACCTCGAAAATCGACAGCCGCACCATTCTGGGGGAACAGGGCGCCGAGCAGCTTCTGGGGCAGGGCGACATGCTGTTCATGGCCGGCGGCGGGCGCATCACCCGCCTGCACGGGCCGTTCGTCTCCGACAGCGAGGTCGAGGCCGTGGCGCAGTATCTGCGCGAACAGGGCACACCGAACTACCTTGAGGACATTACTGCCGGTGGTGATGATGAAGGTGGTTCGGACGGCGGCTTCGGCGAAGGCAATGGCGGTTCCGGCGATGACCTGTATGACAAGGCCGTCTATTACGTCACTATCGACCGCAAGGCTTCGACCAGCTACATCCAGCGCAAACTTCAGATCGGCTATAACCGCGCCGCTTCGCTGATGGAAAAGATGGAACAGGAAGGCGTGGTCGGCCCCGCCAACCATGTCGGCAAGCGCGACATTCTCGTCGGCCCGCCGCCGGGGATTTAACTAAGCCATTCATTTTACATTCAGTTCCGCGCCAAACATCGGTCATCTTGGCAGGTTAGGATCCGGGCCATATATAGGATGTCTCGCCCATGAGGATGCCCATGCCTAACCTGACCAAACGCACGCTGCTTCTGTCTCTGATGGCGGGGGCTATGGCCTCACCGGTGCTGGCCCAGCGCGCCCCCGTGCAGCCCTTTGTCAGCCAGCCCAAATTCAGCGCCGAAGATCAGGCGCGCATCAACCGCGCACAGGCCTATCTGCAATCCCTGACCATAGGCGCTGGCCGCTTCCAGCAGACCGATTTCAAAGGCCGCGTCACGCAGGGTGACTGGTGGCTGTCACGGCCGGGCAAGATCCGTTTTGAATATGACGCCCCCTATGCGATGGTCGTCGTTGCCGATGGCAAGCGCGTCAATATGTGGGACCCGCGCCTGAAATCCTTTGATCAGTACCCGCTGGAACTGACGCCGCTGTCGCTGTTCCTGTCAAAGAATATCCGCTTCGATCAGGGCGTGATCATCACCGAAGTCACCCCGACCAGCGACGGTTTCCGCCTCAAGGCCCGCGACCGGCGCAAGGAGGTCGAAGGTTCGATCACGCTCACCTTCATCGAAAAGACGAAGGGCGGCCCGCTGACCCTTGGCGAATGGGTGGTCACCGATGCCCAGAACAAGGCCACGCGCGTCAAACTGCTGAGTTTCAGCACCGCCTCCGCGCCTAAGGCCGATCTGTTTGTCCTCAATAAACCCAGAGAAGCAAAATAGATCGCAAGGTGGACATGAAATACCTGTGAACACATTTTTGTGCTTTGCGTTTTTTCATGAGCGTGTCATTATTCACACAATGAGATTTACGGCGGTTGATCTCTGGTGTTGCGTTTTCCCTTTATCTCTTCGTGTTATGTGCCAAAATCTGACCCGATCGGCGAAAACCGGTCGGGTCTTTTTTGTAATTACAAGGTTCGTCTATGCGCCTCTCGGTCGTCTCGTGGAATGTCAATTCGGTTCGCCTCAGGATTGAACAGATTGCCCGCTTTCTCCATCAGGCCGATGCCGATGTGGTCTGCCTTCAGGAAATCAAATGCCAGACGCCGGAATTTCCGCATCAGGCCTTTATAGATATGGGCTACCCGCACATTCTGGTCACCGGTCAAAAGGGCTGGCACGGGGTGGCGCTGGTGTCGAAATATCCGTTCGAGACGCTGGACACCCCGACCCATTGCCGTCGTGGCGAGGCCCGCTGTCAGGCCGTCAGTGTCAAGGGTGTGGAAATCTGGAACTTCTATATTCCGGCCGGTGGCGACCTGCCCGACCGCGCCCTGAACGACAAGTTCGACCATAAGCTGGAATTTTATGAGCGCGTCACACGCACCCTGAATGAACGCCCGAAGGATCAGCCCCTGCTGATTGCCGGTGATCTGAATATCGCCCCGGGTGAATTTGATGTCTGGAGCCACCGCCAGATGCTGCGCGTCGTCAGCCATACGCCGCCCGAGCTTGAGGCCTTCGATAATTTTCTTCAGGCGGGTGCGCTTTATGATCCCTTCCGCGATACCTATCCCAATCCGGAAAAGATTTTCTCGTGGTGGTCTTATCGTTCTGCTGACTTCCGCAAATCCAATCGCGGCCTGAGGCTTGACCACATCCTGCTCAATCCGGGCCTGCGCAACCGGCTGACCGCGCCCGCCTCGGCCATCATTCACGATACGGTACGCGAATGGGAACGCCCCTCAGATCACGCACCGATACAGGTCACCCTTAGTCTTCAGGGGCTTTCGGGGGCTTGCGCGACAGGTGGCGGATGACCAGAAACAGGCCGATCTTCATACTGACCACCAGCCCCACGACCACCCAGACAATAATAAGATCAGAGTTCATTTCGCAAAATCCGCACACAAAAAACCGGAGCCAAGGCTCCGGTTTTTTCTCTTCAGGAACCGAAGCGCATCGGAAAGCGCTCTAAAACTGCAACCTGTAGCCACCGGCATCGGTCAGCAATAACCGCGCATTGGCCGGATCGGGTTCGATCTTTTGCCGCAGACGATAAACATGGGTTTCCAGCGTATGGGTCGTGACCCCTGCATTATAGCCCCACACCTCGGTCAGCAGTTCCTCACGCGATACCGGCTTGCCGCCCGCACGATACAGATATTTGAGGATATTGGTTTCTTTTTCCGTCAGGCGGATTTTCTTCTGCATCTGGTCGATCAGAAGTTTCAGCGCCGGCTTGAATTCATACGGCCCGATGCGGAAGGTCGCATCCTCAGAGGTTTCGTGGCTTCTGACCTGCGCACGGATACGCGCCAGCAGGACGGCAAAGCGGAAGGGCTTGGTGACATAGTCATTGGCCCCCGCATCCAGCCCGAGAATCTGATCGGAATCGGAAGACTGACCGGTCAGCATGATCACCGGTGTCGTCAGGCCGGACTTACGCAACACCCGACAGGCTTCACGCCCGTCCATATCCGGCAGATCGACATCCAGCAAAATCAGGTCGGCGCTGACGCTCTTGCCCAGACGTATGCCTTCGGTTCCGTTTTGCGCCTGAATGACCTTGAATTCTTCGTGCAGCTCAAGCTGCTCGGCCAGGGCCTCGCGCAGTTCGTCGTCGTCATCGACTATCAGCAGGGTTTTTTGTTGCACCGTAATCCTGTAAATATATGAGTTATTCTTAATAGATAAGGCAAATAGGGCGAATGGTCAAAATCTTTACCGCCTGCGCCAATAGGTTTCTGATCCTTAACCCAGATAAGGTGCCTTGCGCCCTGGGTAAAGGGGGCGTGATCGCTGCCGCCGATAAAAGGGAGGGCGATCTCTGTTCCCCCGTCGGACTCTGGCGACTGAAATATGTGTTTTACCGGCCCGACCGGCTGGCGGCCCCCGATACGGTGATACCGCTCAGGCCCCTGACGCCTGCGGACGGCTGGTGCGACGATCCGGCCCATCCCGACTATAACCGCCACGTCACCCTGCCCTTCGCCGCCCGCCATGAAAAATTATGGCGTGCGGATCATATCTATGACCTGATCGGGGTGCTGGGCCATAATGACGACCCGCCGGTGGCCGGTCTGGGGTCAGCCATTTTCCTGCATCTGGCGCGGGAAGACTATAGCGGCACCGAAGGCTGCGTCGCGCTCAGGCAGGATCATCTGCTGGCCCTGCTGCGTCAGGCAGAACCTGAAACCTACATCGAAATCAGCGCCAAAACCGCGCCCTGAGACAGGTTTTGGAGCAGGTTCCGCCATATTGCATTGCAACAGTCAGATATTGACGTTTACGCCAATCCGGCCCATGACATCCGGCACATAGTCACGGCGCGCCCGCCACAGGCCGCCCGTCGGAAGCTGCGGAGTGCGAAATGTCCGATCCCCGTCTGATCATTGCCCTTGATGAGCCTGACCTGAAATCTGCCCGTGAACTGGTGGAGAAACTGGGCGATCACGTCAGCTTTTACAAGATCGGCCTGACCCTTCTGGGGCAAGGCGGTCTGGAACTGGCGCGGGCCCTGAGCGCCCAGGGCAAGCAGGTGTTTCAGGACTGGAAGCTGCATGACATCGGCGCGCAGGTCGAAGGGGCTGCCGAAGCCATTTCCGGCACCGGCTGCGATCTTCTGACCGTCCATGCCGAGCCGCAGGTAATGCGCGCCGCCGTGCGTGGCCGCAAGGGGAATACAAAGATTCTCGGTGTCACCGTCATGACCTCACTCACTCAGGCCGATCTGACGGAAATGGGCTATGGCACGCCTCTGGCCGATCTGGTGCTGAAGCGCGTCGATCAGGCCGTCACCGCCGGTATTGACGGCGTCGTCGCCAGCCCTCAGGAAGCCGCCCTGATCCGCGCCCGTGTGCCAAAGGATTTTCTCATCGTCACCCCCGGCGTGCGTCCCGAATGGTCGGACGCCAATGACCAGAAACGCATCTCGACCCCGCGTCAGGCCATTGCCGACGGGGCCTCGCACCTTGTGATCGGCCGTCCGGTGACCCGCGCCCCCGATCCGGTGGTCGCCGTCAAGGCCATCAAGGCCGAGTTAAACGGCCTGTAGACCTGCCTAAGCTCTAAAAATCGACTGCAATCCCTTTGCGTTCCCAGTCGCCATAGCGGGTGGGCTCAGGCCCCTGCGGCCCGCCTTCCTCTATGGCTCTGGCGCTTTCCGCCTCGGCCTTCGCACGCCGTTCGGCGGCTTCGGCCAGGGCACGCTCGGCGGCAGGGGTCAGTTTTCGGGGAAGGGCTTGATCATTTATCTCAGGTTCGGACATCGACTCAGGCCTTAAATTGGGCACAACGGAATATTATATTTAAGTCGTTGACGCTATAAATACAAACTTTCTCAGGAGCCGAACCTCAATGAACCCGTTTAAGACCTTTATGCTGCTGGCTGGCATGACCGCCCTGTTCGGGGTGATCGGTCTGGCTGTCGGAGGCCCGACGGGGATGCTGATCGCGCTGGGTCTGGCGCTGGCGATGAACGCCTTTGCCTACTGGAACTCGGATAAGATGGTGCTAAGGGCCTATAGGGCCGAAGCCATAAACCCCGACACCGCCACCGGCATTATTCGCACCTATTATGAAGATACGCTCAACCTGAGCCGCCGCGCAGGCCTGCCTCAGCCCGCCATCTATATCATTCATAATGATCAGCCCAATGCCTTTGCCACAGGGCGCAATCCCGAAAAGGCTGCCGTTGCGGCGACCACCGGTCTGTTGCGCCTGTTGTCACGCGAAGAAATCCGCGGCGTGATGGCGCATGAACTGGCGCATGTTAAAAATCGCGACACCCTGATCATGACGGTTACGGCGACTCTGGCGGGGGCGATTTCGTCACTGGCCAATTTCGCCCTGTTCTTCGGCGGCGGACGGGACGAAAACGGCAACAGCAATATTGTCGGCACCTTGCTGATGGCCATTCTGGCGCCTATGGCAGCCATGCTGGTGCAGATGGCTATTTCGCGTACCCGTGAATATGAGGCCGACCGTCTGGGCGGTGAAATCTGCGGCGATCCCGAAAGCCTTGCCCGTGCCCTGAAAAAGATCGAGGCCTATGCGAAGGGCATCGTCAATTACGAAGCCGAACATAATCCGGCCTCGGCGCACCTGTTCATCATCAATCCGCTGTCGGGAGCGCGTATGGACAATCTGTTCTCGACCCATCCGGCGACCGATAACCGTGTACGCGCCCTGATGGATCTGGCGCTCAATATGGGCCGCACGTCAGCGCAAAATACATTTACGAGCGTCCCGACAACGCCTATGTAAGCCCTGTTTCCCCTCCTGCCCGTGCGGGAGGGGTTTTTAGCATCTTAGACTGGAACAGTATGGCCCCCCGTCCCCCCGCGCGCCCTCAGGGCAAACGCCCCCTTTCCGCGAAACCCGCTGCCAGAACAGCGCCTGACAAGACCGGGGCGCTGGAAAACGACATCGGTATATCGGCGCGCATTGCCGCCATTAATCTGGTGGAAGCGGCACTGGCCAAACGCGGCGGCTTCGATGAGGTGTCCGCCGGTGCCGAGTTCAACAAACTGTCGGAATCCGAGCGCGCCTTTGCCCGCGCCCTGTCGCTTCTGGTGCTGCGCCGCATCGGGCAACTGGATCATATCATCGCCAAAAAGACGCAGAAAATGCCGCCCGAAGCGGTGCGCAGTCTGTTGCGCATCGGCATGGCCCAAATCTTTTTTATGCAGGTGCCGGATTTCGCCGCCGTTTCCACCACCGTCAGGATTGCCGAGCGCGACAACAAGACCCGCCCGTTCAAGGGCCTGATCAATGCCATATTGCGCGGCCTGATCCGCGAAGGCGGCCTGCGTGAGGTCAACCCCAAGAAACTGGTGCCGGACTGGCTGTGGCAAAGATGGCTGCAAACCTATGGCGAGGACAATGCCGCCGCTCTGGCCCTGACCCTGACCGAAGAGCCTTTGACCGATCTGGTGTTTAAAACCCCTGCCGACCGCGACGCGCTTCTGACGGCGCTGGAGGGTGAGGCTATCGGCGCGGTCAGTCTGCGCTCTAACCTGCGGGGCGACCTGCGGCACTGGGCCGATTACGAGGCCGGTCACTGGTGGGTGCAGGATATTGCCGCCGCCACACCGGTCAGCCTTCTGGGCGACCTGACGGGCAAGACCGCACTCGATGTCTGCGCCGCACCGGGCGGCAAGACCCTGCAACTGATCCACAAGGGCGCGGAAGTCGTGGCCATCGACCGCTCGAAAGGCCGCCTCAGGCGCCTTGAGGAAAACCTGCACAGGCTCAATGTCAGCGCCGAAGTGCATAATGCCGATGCCGCCAGCTTCGACGATCCGCGCACCTTCGATGTGGTGCTGGTCGATGCCCCCTGTTCGGCGACCGGCACCTATCGCCGTCAGCCGGATGTGCTGTGGGGCACACGACCGGCCGATATCGCCAAGCTGGCCGATGTGCAGCACCGCCTGCTCGATACGCTCGCCCCCAAGGTAAAACCGGGCGGGGATTTCCTCTATTGCACCTGTTCGCTGGAACGCGAGGAAGGCGAAACCCAGATCCTCGCCTTCCTGCGCCGCAACACGGATTTCACCCTCGTAAAACCGGACGCAGAGGCCCTTGCGCGCGCCGGTGTGCCTGTGGCCTCGGTTTCGCCGCAAGGCTGGTTGAGATTACTGCCGCATCATCGTAAAGGTGGACAGGACGGTTTCTTTGTCGCGCACATGCGGCGTGGCGCATAAAAAAAGGCCTTCGCTTCGCTTTAACGGGTTTAGAGAAAAATAATGACCACACCTCTGATTTGTCCGTCCATTCTGGCGTCCGACTTCTCGAAGCTGGGCGAAGAGGTGCGCGCCATTGATGCCGCCGGTGCCGACTGGATACACATTGACGTCATGGACGGGCATTTCGTGCCCAACCTGACCATCGGGCCGGATGTGGTCAAATCCCTGCGCCCGCACACGCAAAAACCGTTTGACGTGCATCTGATGGTCACGCCGGTCGATCCCTATCTCGAAGCCTTCCGCGCCGCCGGCGCCGACATCATGAGCGTGCATCCCGAATCCGGCCCGCACCTGCACCGCACCCTGAAACAGATCCGCCATCTCGGGGCAAAGGCCGGTGTGGTGCTTAATCCGGCCACCCCGCTCGAAGGGCTTGAGTGGGTGATGGACGATCTTGACCTGATCCTGATCATGAGCGTCAATCCGGGCTTTGGCGGCCAGAGCTTCATCGACAGCCAGTTGCGCAAGATCGAGGCCGTGCGCCGCAAACTCGACAGCCTGAACCATCCGGCCATTCTTCAGGTCGATGGCGGGGTGAATCTGAACAATGCCGCCGCCTGCGTCGCCGCAGGAGCCACGGCCATGGTCGCCGGTACCGCTGTCTTCAAGGGCGGGCCGTCCGCCTATGCCGCCAATATCCAAACGCTCAAGGGTCTTTAAAAACAAGCGAGCCATTGATGCAGGCCTACGAACAGAACCCGACCAGCGGCTACCCTGTTGCCCATGCCCCCTGGGCAAAGATCGTACTTGCCTGGCTGCGCAAGCAGTCAGCCGCGGAATGGTTCGGTATGCCGGGCTACCGCCTGACGCTGAAAGGCCCCCCGGTTGAAGGCTTCATTGCCGCCCCGCATGAGATAAGACCCGCCAATCCCCTGCTCGGGCGCGCCATACTCAATGGCCGTTTTACGCTGGCGGGGGCGCGCATGAGTATGCAGGGGTCGGGTGATCCATGGAACCGACCGTCACCGACCCGCGCCTTTGCCATTGAACTGCATCGCTTTTCATGGCTGTCGCCGCTGATGACACAGGGCGATGACGGCACGAAGGAAGCCCTGCGCCTGTTTCTGTTGTGGGAAAAGACTTTCCGCAAATGGACGCCTTTCGTCTGGGCACAGGAGGTGCTGGCGCGGCGCCTGATCAATCTCAGCCTGTTTGCCCGCCGCCTGTCGATCTTCGCCTCCGAAGACGAGGTGCAGATACTGGCCCAGTCCATGGCCGCGCAGGCCCGCCATCTCGGGCGTCTGTCCAACCATCCGGCATGGTTTGCGCAAAAGGCCGTGGCTCTGACCCTGACCGGTTGCGCCCTCAGTGGCCGCATCGGCGACGGTTTTCGCCATAAGGGGCTGAAATGTCTGACCACGGCCCTGAAGCGCGGCCTGCTACCCGACGGCACACCGGCGACGCGCAATCCGCTGGACGGGCTGAACCTGCTCTATGACCTGCTGCTGGTCGAGGACGGACTGAACCAGAGGGGCGAAACCCTGCCGCAGGCGGTGGAAACCGCCATTGAACGCCTGAGCCGTTTCGTGCGTACCCTGTCCCATCCCGATGGCTCGCTCTGTGCCTTTCAGGGCGCCGAATCCCTGCCCGAAGACCAGATTGCCCCCGCCTTGCTGCGCGAAAACAACCGGCCCGCCGCGCCTGCGGCCCTGCCGCAATCGCTGGAACATGGCCGCTATCACCGCCTCAGCGGACGGTCGCTGAACGTCTATGTCGATACCGGCGAAGCCAAATCCGGCGCGCTCGGCTACGGAGCCTGTGATCACCCGATGGGATTTGAAGTCTCCGGCGGACGTGACAAGCTGTTCGTCGCACCGGGCTGGTCACCGCAACAGTCCGACCGCCATGAATTTCGTATGCTGAACGCCGCCAATGGTCTTCAGATCAATGATGCGGTCATACTGACGCCGGTGACCGGCCGCTTTGGTGAATTGCTGCATTTCACCCTCAACGGCCCCGCCTATCCCATCCGCAGCCGCCGCGTCGAAGCCGAGGACGCCGGCAGCCTGCTTGAGATGGAACATGACGGCTGGCGCTCGCAGTTCGGCCTGAAGCATGAGCGCCGCCTGTATGTCGATGCCGCGCGCGACGAACTGCGGGGCGAGGAACGTCTGGTCAGTATCGACCCCAAACGCGAGCAGGCGCAATTACCGAACTATACGCTGCGCTTTCTTCTGCATCCCGATGTACAGGCCTCACTGGCGCGCGACAAGAAGAGCATCCTCCTCAGGGGCCTGAGCGGTCGCGGCTGGTGGCTGCGCCATGATGCGCGTGAGGCGGTGATCGAGGAAGGGGCCGTGTTCGACAAGGGGGCACCGCGCAAGACGACCCTTCTGGCGCTCAGGGGCATGTGCCGCCCTGACGGCCCGACACGCATCCGCTGGAAATTATCGCCCGCCGAAGGCTAATCCCCCTAAACCGCCTGCCTCGCTGCCGGTTGTCATAAAAGGTTCGGTGGTGTACACCGCGCCATTCCTTTTCTTTTCCTCTCCCCTCCCCAGCCCAGATGGATTGCCATGCCCGCCGCCCCTGATTTCCCGCCCGCTCCCGAATTTGTCAAACCGCAACGCGCCCTGATCTCCCTGTCGGACAAGACCGGCCTGATCGAGGTGGCTGAGGCCCTTGTGGCCGCAGGGGTGGAAATCATCTCGACCGGCGGCACGCGCGCCGCCATCGAAAAGGCCGGTATCGCCGTCAAGGACGTCTCCGACCTGACGCAATTCCCTGAAATGATGGATGGCCGCGTCAAGACCCTGCATCCCAAGGTGCATGGCGGACTTCTGGCCTATCGTGACGCCCCCGACCACGCCAAGGCCCTGACCGAACATGATATTGCCCCGATCGATATTGTGTGGATCGACCTCTATCCGTTTGAAAAGACCGTCGCCGGTGGTGGCGCTTTTGAAGCGGCGATTGAAAATATCGATATTGGCGGCCCGGCCATGATCCGTTCCTCGGCCAAGAACCACCCCTATGTCGCTGTCTGCGTCGATAAGGCCGGTATGGATGAGGTGATCGCCGCCGTCAAGGAAACCGGCCAGACCAGTCTGTCTCTCAGGAAATCTCTGGCCGCGCGCGCCTTTGCCCGCACTGCCGCCTATGACAGCGCCGTATCGACCTGGTTCGCCACCCAGCTTGGTGACACCTATCCTGAACGCAAGACCATTGCCGCGACCCGCCTTCAGACCATGCGTTATGGCGAAAACCCGCATCAGTCGGCCGCCTTCTTCAAGACCGGCGAAGACCGTCCGGGCGTGGCCACCGCCACCCAGCTTCAGGGCAAGGAACTGAGCTATAACAATGTCGCCGACACCGATGCGGCCATTGAACTGGTCGCCGAATTCGATCAGCCTGCCTGTGTCATCGTCAAGCATGCCAATCCCTGCGGCGTAGCGGTCGGCAGCGACCTCCTCAGCGCCTATCAGCGGGCGCTGGAATGTGATGATGTCTCGGCCTTTGGCGGCATTGTCGCTCTCAACCGCCGTCTGGATCGCGCCACGGCGGAAAAGATCGTCGAAATCTTTACCGAAGTCGTCGTCGCCCCCGAAGTGGACGAAGATGCCGCCGAAGTGTTCCGTGCCAAGAAGAACCTGCGCCTGCTGACGACCGGCACCCTGCCCGACCCATTGGCCGGTGGTCAGGTGTTCCGCTCGGTGGCCGGTGGCCTTCTGGTGCAATCGCGTGACACTGCCCGCATCACGGCGGCAGACCTGAAAATTGTCACCAAACGTCAGCCGACACCGACCGAAATCGAAGACATGCTGTTTGCCTTTACCGTGGCCAAGCATGTCAAGTCCAACGCCATCGTCTATGCCAGGGACGGGCGCACTGCCGGTATCGGTGCCGGTCAGATGAACCGTCGCGATTCCGCCCGCATCGCCGCCCTGCGCGCACAGGAAGCAGCGGAGAAGATCGGTCTGTCTCAGTCTCTGGCCCAGGGTTCGGCCTGTGCCTCGGAAGCCTTCTTCCCGTTCCCTGATGGTCTGCTTGAGGCCGCTGCTGCCGGTGCCACGGCGGTCATCCAACCGGGTGGCTCGATCAAGGATGCCGATGTCATTGCCGCTGCCGATGAGGCCGGTCTGACCATGGCCTTTACCGGCGTACGCGTGTTCCGCCACTAGCCGCACATCCTCCCCTGATTTATCGGGGGAGGTGGCATGGAGCGCAAGCGAACATGACGGAGCAACTGTCTTGATCAGGCGAAATTTCGATTATCACGGATCATAGCGTTGAGTATGGTGAGCAGCTTTCTGGCAACGGCGATGAGAGCGACCTTTGTG
>Ga0222423_1000734_pt1 | contig 18862 bp, 12 predicted proteins | sample 3A0metagenome_FD_182472 | JGI IMG/M metagenome (GOLD analysis project Ga0222423, IMG submission 182472) | Enriched microbial communities from leaf-cutter ant dump, University of Wisconsin, Madison, United States - 3A0 (version 2) | ecosystem: Environmental > Terrestrial > Nest > Insects nest >...
GCTATCGCGTAAATACCCGCGCATTCGGCGTACCCTGTACAATTCGAATAAAGATATCATTTAAAGAAGGCAAAATTTCTTCAAAAGACAATATGGTATAGCCTTCCCGAATATAATAACTCAGTATGTCATTAGAATTTGCATTTTCATCTAACTGAAATACTAAGGTATGGTCTTTTTCCTGAAGTATTCGCATATTAGCCGGAAAATTACCTTCGGGCGGACGCGATAATTCCATACGGAAAATATGTTCTTTAAAATCCTGTTTGATTTGCTTCATGCGTCCGTTTAATACATTTTTCCCTAAATTCATCAGCATGATTTCATCACAGATTTCTTCTACCTGCTCCATTCGGTGCGTACTGAAAATTATCGTAGTGCCTTCCTGCGCTAAACGGAATATCTCTTCTTTAAGCACATCGGCATTCACCGGATCCAAGCCGCTGAATGGTTCGTCTAAGATCAATAACTTGGGATTATGGATAACAGTAGTAACAAACTGCAATTTCTGACTCATTCCCTTGCTCAGATCTTCTACCTTTTTATTCCACCAAGATTCCATATTCAGCCGGACAAACCATTCTTTGGTTTTTCGTTCTGCCTCTGCCTTACTCAGCCCTTTCAGTTGAGCTAAATATAATGCCTGCTCTCCGATCTTCATTTTTTTATACAATCCCCGTTCTTCGGGCATATAACCCATGTTTATGGTGTCTCTTGAAGCGTCAAAGGGTTTGCCGTTAAAAAATATGCTACCGCCGTCCGGATAAAAAATGCCGGTAATCATACGGAGTAAAGTGCTTTTTCCGGCTCCGTTGGGGCCTAATAAACCGAAGATACTACCCTCTTGAATGTCAAAACTGATATGATCTACCGCAAGTTGTGTGGCATAATGCTTTGTGATGTCCTGAACTGATAATACCATGTGTTACTATTGAAATGTTTTTTTAATATAAAATAAATTAAAAAGTCTGAAGCTCCCGAGTATTTTCATCTATAACATTGATCGTTACGTTAAGCGCGTTCTCGGGAATCAATTCCGGCGCTCTTTCCGGCCATTCAATAAAGCAATACCCCGACTTTTGCATCAGCAGATCTTCCATCCCCGCCTGTACAGCCTCTTCTTCGCTTTTTAAACGATACCAGTCCGTATGGCTGATCACTCGTATATGCCCTTGTTCTTTAAAAGTATATTCATTGATCAATGCAAATGTAGGGCTGCTGACTTTTTCCTGAATACCGATATGCTTACATAAGGCGCTGATAAATGTTGTTTTACCCGCTCCCAATCCTCCGCTAAACGCAATAACACGGAAACTGCGGGCATAAGCCCAAAAAGATGCAGCGGCATCCTGAATGCCGGATAAATTGTAGGTTAATTGCATAGCTGTTGCCAAAAATAAACAATCCCTTCCAAAGATGGATGAGGATATACAACGATTGCGGCTGCATTATCAAAATAATATACTTTTGCAATCCAAAAATTACTGCAATCAATGACCCCGGAAGAATTTTTTGAATTGTTTTTAGAGGAACTGAAAGAGAATCAGGAAATGAATCATTATTACAAATTTCGTAGTGATGAACAGTCTTTTCATTTTCGGAAAAACTATTTTATGGAGCGACTCCGGTATATCCACCGGCATATCAACGACCCCGCTCTAAAGGTATTTGACTGTGGCTGTGGCTACGGCACCACCTGCTTTTTCTTAGCGATGAATGGCATTGCCACTTATGGCGAAACCTTAGAATTTTATTACGAACAAATACAAAAAAGAGCACAATATTGGAAGCAGTTTGGTGATGTGAGCCATTTTCAATACGGCTATGAAAATCTTTTCGATAAAAAAATAATTCCGGAACAATACGATACGATTATCGTGCAGGATACGCTCCATCATTTAGAACCTATCCATGAAGCGCTGCAACGCCTGAATGCACTATTGAAGAGAAACGGCAAAATGGTAGTGATTGAGGAAAATGGCAGCAATGTTATTCAGAGCTTGAAACTCTATCGTCAACGTGGCAGCAAGCGTATCATCAATATCTGGGATGAAAAATTGCAGAAAGAAATCATGATCGGTAATGAAAATATCCGCAGTCTCGCACATTGGCAACGCCTAATGACCGCCAATGGCTTTAGCGTAGATTCTGATTCGGTACAATACATCCGTTATTTTCTGCCCTACCGTTACAAGCAAAACAATCAGGAAAGCCTGCTCCAACAGGAGCGTGCCATTGCTGCACGTTCATCCTGGAAAAAAGAATACCTGTTTTTTGGCATTAATTTTATTGTTCGGAAATCATAAACTGCGATATCGAAACAATATGCTTTTTGACATCGGTATCAGCACTTGATACGTTGCGGCAGAAGCCTTGTTGAATTATAAAAAACTATGCAAAGATTGCCTCGGAAGAGTTTTCCTTTTTGAGGCGCATATATTCCTTTGCGGCAGCAATAAAAGCGATAAATAACGGATGAGGATTTTCCACCGTGCTTTTATATTCAGGATGATATTGCGTGCCAATGAAAAAAGGATGATCTTTCAATTCCATTACTTCCACCAAATCGGATTCGGGATTTACGCCTGCCGGTATCATGCCTGCTTTTTCAAAAGCATTGCGGTAATCGTTATTAAACTCATAACGATGCCGATGGCGCTCCTGAATAGATGTTTGCTGATAAATGGAGGCTAATTTGGAACCGGTTTCCAACTGACAGTTATAAGCGCCCAGTCGCATGGTACCGCCTTTATGCGTAATTTCTTTTTGCTCATCCATAAGATGAATTACCGGATGTGGGGTATTCATGTCCATTTCCGTAGAATGAGCGCCGGCATGGCCTAATACGTTTCTGGCAAATTCCACCACAGCACATTGCATACCGAGACAAATTCCGAAAAACGGCAATTGCTGCTCTCGCGCATATCGAATTGCTTCAATTTTACCATCAATACCGCGGCTGCCAAAACCCGGAGCCACTAATACCGCATCTAAGTTTTTCATCTTTTCCCGGACATTTTCCGGTGTCAGATATTCCGAATGGATGTTTTTTACCTCTACCTTACATTCATTTACCGCGCCGGCATGGATCAGGGCTTCCAATATGGATTTGTAAGCATCTTGCAATTCTACATATTTTCCGATAAGGCCGATAACTACTTTTGATTTCGGATAGCGGAGTTTATTTAAAAATTCTTTCCAGCGACTCAAATCCGGTTCTTTACCTAAGGGCAAATCCATCAGTTTCAATGCTATGGTATCCAATGCTTCCTGTTGCATTTCCACAGGCACACTGTAAATACTATCGGCATCTCTGGCTTCGATAACCGCTTCTGCTTTTACATTGCAGAAAAGTGCGATTTTCTTCTTTAAATCATTATACAAAGGCTCTTCTGTACGGCATACGATAATATCCGGATGTACGCCGTTTTCGCTCAGCATTTTTACGCTATGTTGAGTGGGTTTGGTTTTTAGTTCTTTTGCCGCTTTTAAGTAAGGGATAAGGGTGAGGTGAATTACTAAGCAGTTTTCATCGCCTAATTCCCATTTCAGTTGCCGTACCGCTTCAATATAAGGCAGCGATTCAATATCTCCCACGGTGCCGCCTAATTCGGTAATAACAATATCGTAATCATTATTATTGCCTAATAATAAAATCCGGCGTTTAATTTCATCGGTAATATGCGGAATGACTTGTACCGTTTTTCCTAAGTACGCACCTTCCCGCTCTTTGTTGATTACATACTGATATATTCTTCCGGTGGTTACGTTGTTTGCCTGAGATGTTGGGGTATTGAGGAAGCGTTCATAATGGCCGAGATCCAGATCGGTCTCCGCGCCATCATCCGTTACATAGCATTCTCCATGCTCGTAAGGATTCAGCGTTCCGGGATCAACATTAATATACGGATCGAATTTTTGGATAGTTGTCCGATAGCCGCGAGCCTGTAATAATTTAGCTAATGAAGCTGCAATAATGCCTTTGCCTAAAGATGAAGTAACGCCACCGGTTACAAAAATGTATTTTGTCATAATCATTTTAATTTGCGACCGGTACAATTGAAAAAGAAGCGTACCTTAAAGTAATGCGGTCATGCAAAGGTAAAAAAGATTCTGAATATTGACCGAAACGAACATTCGGAATGTAGGAATTTTTAGAGAAATAAATTTTGCAGATATGCTACCGTTTGATTATGATTTATAGATACAACTGAAACATTGCATACAGCTAATAGATACGGGCAGGGGCGTTGTCTATAACACCTCTGCCCGTACGGTATGTGATTATGATTAAAATGACACCACCAATCGGCATTACCGACCAGAGTTGGTGCAATAATGGATTATTTCCGCAAGCTTTTTCCCATAGTAACGGCTAAAAGCTCGAAACTTTCCGCAATACGATTGGTCGGATCGAAGTTTTGTACCCGGTTGGCTACATCTATGGCCGTGCCGGCGCCTCCCGGAATCCATCCTGAACCTTTAGGCGCTTTTGACTCTCCTTTTACGCCTTTCACAGTGCCTTTTGCTACGATATTACTGCGGTTGTTGTTTTCCGCAATTACAATATCAAAATCTACTAATGCCGGTTTTGTGCCGAAATAGCGGCCTTTTCCCAAATCAATATTATGCGGAGTGAGGATAATAATGTATTGAGCTTCGGCATTTTCCGTTCCGGCAGTTATTTTTTCTTTGCTGGCTTTGGTAAAATGTTCATTGAAACGCAATGCGTATTTTTCCTTTTTAGCATTTTCCCAGCTCTCATAGAAGGCATCTCCTGAGCCGGCCTTTTTGTCATTGTCTTCCTTTCTTCTTTCATCCAAAAAGGTTTTTTCGGGCATGCCGGAAACCTGGAGAAGGTCTTCATAAATGATTTGAGTAGCAACGACTGATTGCCCGGACAATACATTCAGACTGCCGGTTTCCCATTGAATTTTTTGTGCCTGTGCGGTTTGAAGTGAAGCCAAGGCAAACAAGAGTACAAGAATTTTCTTCATAATTATGTTGTTTTTATTCAAAACGAAGATATGTAGCGTTTTTAGATTGCACAATACCGTTCAGGTGGTATTTTTTTTGCCAATGATCTATCTCTAAAATAAAATCGGATTAAAGCAATGGATTTTCCTCATCCAAATTCATCTTGCTTATCTTTGTTTTAAGTTTAGCTACGTTACGGTGATATGAGTATAAAATCTTCATTGGGGACTATCAATAACCAGATCAGAACCTACTATCGGGAGCCCTTATGGGGCTGGGGCTTTCGGCTTGCCATATCCGTAACCTTTCCTTTGGTATTCGGATGGCTGACCGGTATGCAGGAGCAGGCGGAATGGGCGGCCATTGCTGCGGAAAGTATAGCTTTTGTAGAGTTGCAGGGAAATGTAGGGCAGCGATTTCGTCTGCTGATCAGCGCCATGTTGCTTTCTCTCTTGTTTTGTGCTATGGGCAGCCTTATCGGTAATGTAATGGCGCTTCAATTAGTCGGTCTGTTTCTCGTAGGGCTGCTCAGCGGATTGTTCAAAAATTTAGGAGAACGGGGAATGGGGCTGGCGTTGAGCGTGTATATTACTTTTATCATCACCTGCAATTATCCGGTCAGCAATATGCATGAGTTGGCACATCGGATACGCTGGATGTCTTACGGAGGCCTTTGGACTGTACTTGTAGGTTTGGGTAGTTTTTTATTTATCCGCTCCGGAAAACCTTATCGCTCTACTATTGCCAATATCTGGCATTCATTGTCAGAGCTGGCACAGGCTGTGGGTAAAGGTTTAGATATGCAATCGCCTCGTAGCACTGCAAGAGATATTTTTCTAAAGGAAAAAGAAGTGCGTGCTGCCATTAATACCTCTCTGACTCTTTTTGAAGAAACGGCAGAAATGGTTAATCAAAAGGAAAAGACGAAATACGCACTTACGCATTCGCGAAAATTAGCTTCCATTATAGGATTTCAGATTATACAACTTAGTGAAAAAGCGGAAGAATTGCTTAGGGTGCAGTCTGATAAATCAACAGGTCTGCTGCTGTATTCCATATTTAGAAGTATTGCCCAGATTGGTGAGCGTATGCAATTGTATGTATTATCCATAAAAGAAGAAGAAAGAGTGTTGGTGGTATCCCGTATCAATCGTATGCGGGTGCTTAATGAACAATTGCTGGAGCAGGCGCGGCAGTTTAATGAGCAGGAGGAACAGATAGCTCATAAAATTTACAGTCTTACGGAGCGTATTGCCCGTTTGGTAGAGCGGTCTATGGAATTTTTGGCAGGAAATGAGGAGCGCCGGGTATTCCGTTCCTATTCTTTAACCCAAACGCTGAACATTTTGCACCCTTCCTATTTTGTGAATAATCTGAAACAATTGCTCAATCCGGATTCACTGACAACGCGCTACTCTATAAGAATCGGAATTTCGGTATTGGCAGCCGGAATATTAGCCTTGTGGTTATTTCCTGATCATGGTTACTGGCTAACATTTACCGCAATCATTGTTTCTCAGCCTTATTTTGGCGCTACCCTAAAAAAAGGCATTGAGCGCAGTTTGGGCACTATTGTAGGGGTAGTGATCGGCACCGGTATTTTAGCACTACCCTTCCCTGCCGTAGCACGTTTGTTATTGGTGTTTTTCAGCTCAATTTTCCTGATTTATTTTTTAAGAAAACAATATTCAATTTCTGCTGTTTTTATTACACTCATGCTTGTCGGTTTGTTGTCTATCGAACCGCATTTTAATATTGGATTGCTCACCACAAGAATTGTATGTACCGTTATTGGCGCGGCATTGGCCATTATTGCGGGATTTTTATTGCTGCCCGTATGGGATAAGGAATGGCTGCCGAAATATATGGCAGAGGCATTGCAGATCAATTTTAAATATTTCCAAAATACTTTTTACCGTGAAGAAAATAAATCTACATGGACAAAAATGAAGCGTCTTTCGGAAAGTAAAAATGCCAATGCTTTCGATTCGTTATTGCGCTATATGCAGGAGCCCGGTTTGGAAAAACGTAAAAAATATGCCGCTACTTATTATATGCTGACGCACAATATTCGCATCACCCGCGAATTGAATAATTATAACGGTGAAGACGAACTGTCCGAAACAAAAATTCCTATACGCGAAAAGGAAAAATTTATACAATTGCTGAATCAATGCGATGATTTATTTCGTGAAAATGCCCGGAAATATAAAAATAAGGGCAATGAATATATTGATGAAAATATGCTCAAAGTATTTCCCACAGAAGGTTTCGTTACAAATTTACCTACCCAGCAGCAATTCGTTTTTATGGAAAAAATACTCATCGAATTAAAAGCCATTCATGCCTCATTAGTGGGTAATGTGCCGGAATCTATCCCGGCAGTACGCTGAGCTTTATGTCAAAAAGACATTGGAATAGGTAAAATTGTTTACCTTAGCAACGATAAAGTGATTTGGTATGATAATTGCACCATAATAACAAAGAATCACTTAAAACAATCAGAATAATATGGATTCAAACTTCTCAATAAAAGTCAGGGAAATTATTTCCTACAGCAGAGAAGAAGCGCTGCGACTGGGAAATGATTTTATTGGCACAGAACACCTCCTGCTGGGTCTTATCCGTGATGGCGAAGGGCTGGCAATACGAATCCTGCAATCCATGAATGTGGATTTGCATGATTTGCGAAAAGATATAGAATATGCAATTAAAGGAAAAGGTACCGCAACAGATGCTAAGATCAACAGTCTGCCCCTCACCCGACAGGCCGAAAAAGTGATCCGGATTACCGTGCTCGAAGCAAAAGCATTGCGCCATAATACCGTGGAATCAGAACACCTGATGCTTTCTATACTGAAAAACAAGGATAATCCTGCTGCGCAAATTATGAACAATAATTATGCCGTAGATTACGATCGCTTCAAAAGTGAATTGAGCATTCTCCAAGGTGATGAAACGCCCCAATTCCCAACAGCCGATTATCCTAATGATCCGGGATCGGAAGAATTTGATGATGAAGAACGCCGGCAGTTTCAGCGTCAGCAAAGAGCCGGAACCTCCGGAAATACCAAATCCAAAACACCGGTATTGGACAATTTCGGACGGGATATTACCCGCTTGGCAGAATTGGGCAACTTAGATCCGATTGTAGGCCGGGAAAAGGAAATTGAACGGGTGTCCCAAATCCTTTCCCGCCGTAAGAAAAATAATCCAATCCTGATCGGAGAACCGGGCGTGGGTAAAACTGCTATCGTGGAAGGACTGGCGCTGCGTATTGTGCAACGGAAAGTTTCCAGAGTTTTGTTCGATAAAAGAGTAATCAGTTTAGATTTGGCAGCTCTTGTAGCTGGCACAAAATATCGCGGACAATTTGAAGAAAGAATGAAAGCGATCATGAATGAATTGGAAAAAAATCGTGATGTGATCCTGTTCATTGATGAAATTCATACGATCGTAGGTGCCGGCGGTGCCTCCGGTTCGTTGGATGCCTCCAATATTTTCAAACCGGCACTTTCCCGCGGCGAATTGCAATGTATCGGCGCTTCCACATTGGATGAATACCGGATGTATATTGAAAAAGATGGTGCCTTAGACCGCCGCTTTCAAAAGGTAATAGTAGAGCCGCCCAGTGTGGAAGAAACCATTACCATACTTAATAATATCCGCCCAAAATACGAAGAGTTTCACAATGTTAGCTATGATAAAGATGCTGTTGAAGCTTGTGTAAAACTCAGCGATCGGTATATGACCGACCGCCTGCTGCCAGACAAAGCTATTGATGTGCTGGACGAAGTAGGTGCCAGAGTGCACCTGAAAAATATTAATGTACCCCAGAATATTGTAGATCTGGAAAAAAAGATCGAAGATATCAAACTGGAAAAAAATAAAGTGGTGAAAAGCCAGCGCTTTGAAGAAGCCGCAGCTTTACGGGATAAAGAAAAGCGCTATGGCGAAGAATTAGAAAAAGCTAAAGCCGCGTGGGAAGAAGAAGTAAAACATAAACGCTACCCGATCCATGAGGAGGATATCGCCGAAGTGGTTAGTATGATGACCGGCATCCCGGTAATGCGTATGGTGGAAGCCGAAAGTGAAAAACTGCGGAGAATGGGTACGGATCTGAAAGCTAAAGTTGTGGGTCAGGATGAAGCCATCATGAAAGTGGTAAAAGCCATTCAGCGTAATCGCGTAGGACTGAAAGATCCTAAAAAACCAATCGGTACTTTTATCTTCTTAGGACCTACCGGTGTGGGTAAAACGGAATTAGCTAAAGCTCTCGCGCGTTATCTGTTTGATAGCGATGACACCCTAATCCGTATGGATATGAGTGAGTATATGGAAAAATTCTCCCTCAGCCGCCTAATCGGTGCGCCTCCCGGATATGTAGGCTATGAAGAAGGCGGACAACTTACGGAAAAAGTACGCCGCAAACCCTATTCTGTCATTTTATTAGATGAAATAGAAAAGGCACATCCGGATATCTTCAATATCCTCCTACAGGTGCTGGATGAAGGTCAGTTGACCGATGGATTAGGTCGTAAGGTGGATTTTAAGAATACCATTATTATTATGACCTCCAATATCGGTGCACGTCAGCTTAAAGACTTTGGCGATGGCGTGGGTTTTGCTACGAATGCCAAACTGGCGGGTTCGGAAGAAAACAGCAGAGCGGTTATCGAAAAAGCACTCAAACGTACGTTCAGTCCGGAATTTCTAAACAGAATTGATGATGTGATTATCTTCAATTCACTGCATGAGGAGCATATTAATGTTATTATTGACATTATTATGAATGATGTGCTGAAGCGGTTAGGTACATTAGGTTTTACCTTAGAACTGACCGAAGAGGCGCGGAAGTTTATTGCCGGAAAAGGCTATGATCAGCAATTTGGCGCACGCCCCTTGCATCGGGCTATTCAGAAATATTTAGAAGATCCGCTGGCGGAGGAAATACTGAATCATTCCATTAAGGAAGGGGATAATGTTCAGGCAGATTATGATTCTGAAAATGATCATATCGTGTTTAAAACACTGAAAGACAAGGGAGAAAGTAAGGCAAAGACCGAGCAGTAAAATTTGAAGATTTATAAAAGGAAATATTTTTGATCTTTATCAAAAATATTTCCTACATTTGCAGCCTTAAAAATTGCAATATTTAAAACATAACAGAGTATATCAGTAATGGCTAACGCAACCATCGCCGCAAAAACGGCTCATATTTTTAAAACTTACGGTGGATCAGAAAAAAATACCGGTTCTATTGAAGGTCAAATCGCTTTATTGACCGAACGTATTAATCATATTTCCGCCCATATTAAAAACGGAAATGCTAAGGATCATTCCTCCAATCGTGGTTTGATTAAAATGGTAGGTCAGCGTAAACAATTATTGCAATACCTGAGCAAAACCAATCTGGAAGGCTACCGTAAATTAATTGCGCAATTAGGTCTGCGTAAATAATAATTCAAGTTTTTATAAAGTATTCCCGGCGGATATGTATCTGCCGGGAATACTTTTTTATGGATTATAACCCACCGCTAATACCGTTGCCAGAAAGATGATTTGAAGCATGTGCTATGTTTCCGTTATCGCAGTTTCGTGGTGAGAAACGAAAGAACGCTGGGCTAAGCATGTTTTGCATTTTTAATTTTGCATTTTGATTTTTGCCACATCCGGAATAAAATTTTGTAATTTACCGTCACATTCCTATCTTTGCACTCCCAAATTGGGGATAAAACGTACGTGCAATTATTCCATTTTATCCAAACAATTGATAATCATAGCTAAACTTGCCGCAAAAAGCTTATTTTTTGCAGCAGGTTTCTTTTATTTTATACGTAAAACTTTTTAAAAAGTTACTATGTCTTCTATTACAAGCAAGCGCACCGCATCCGGAAGGGTCAACTTTGCCAAAATTCATGATGTGGCCGACACTCCCGATTTGCTGGCGATTCAGTTACAGTCATTTCAGGATTTTTTCCAGTTGGAAACAACACCCGACAAGAGAAATAACGAAGGCCTCTTCCGGGTATTTAAGGAAAATTTCCCGATATCGGATACCCGTAACATCTTTGTGCTGGAATTTTTGGATTATTTTATTGATCCGCCAAGATATTCCATCGAAGAATGTATGGAGCGTGGCCTGACCTATTCCGTTCCGTTGAAAGCAAAACTGCGCCTGAGCTGTAATGATGAAGAACACGTGGATTTTGAAACCATCGTACAAGATGTGTTTTTAGGCAATATCCCCTATATGACCCCACGCGGTACCTTTGTAATTAACGGAGCCGAACGTGTGGTGGTTTCTCAACTGCACCGCTCTCCGGGTGTATTCTTCGGACAAAGCACCCACCCCAACGGTACCAAGATCTATTCCGCTCGCGTAATTCCTTTCAAAGGCGCATGGATGGAATTTGCTACGGATATCAATAATGTAATGTATGCATACATTGACCGTAAGAAAAAATTCCCCGTTACTACCCTACTCCGCTCTATCGGTTTTGAAACGGATAAAGATATTTTGGAACTGTTCGGTATGGCCGATGAAGTAAAGGCTGATAAGGCTACATTAACCGAAAATATCAACCGCCGCCTTGCCGCTCGCGTATTAAGAAGCTGGACGGAAGACTTTGTGGATGAAGATACCGGCGAAGTAGTATCCATTGAACGGAATGAAGTGATCTTAGAACGCGACAGTATCTTAGATGAAGATAATATTGATATGATTGCTGATATGGGTATAGATACCGTTTTCATCCAAAAAGAAGATGTAAGCGGCGACTATTCCATTATCTATAATACCTTAAATAAAGATACTTCCAATTCCGAATTGGAAGCGGTGCAACATATCTACCGTCAGTTGCGCGGCAGCGATGCTCCGGATGACGAAACCGCTCGCGGCATTATTGACAAACTTTTCTTCAGCGACAAACGTTATGATCTGGGAGAAGTAGGTCGTTATAAAATCAATCGTAAGCTGGGGCATGATATGTCCAATGAGAAAAAAGTACTGACCAAAGATGATATTATTTCTATCATTAAATACTTAGTACAGCTTTCTAACGGCAAGGCGGAAATTGACGATATTGATCACCTCAGCAATCGCCGCGTGCGTACTGTGGGCGAACAGCTCTATGCTCAATTCGGCGTAGGTTTGGCTCGTATGGCTCGTACCATTCGCGAGCGGATGAATGTGCGTGATAATGAAGTATTTACTCCGATAGATCTGATTAATGCCCGTACATTAAGCTCGGTAATTAATTCCTTCTTCGGTACTTCACAATTATCTCAGTTTCTGGATCAAACCAATCCACTTTCTGAGATTACCCACAAACGCCGTATTTCAGCACTCGGACCCGGTGGTTTGAGTCGTGAACGTGCGGGCTTCGAGGTGCGGGACGTGCACTATTCGCACTATGGCCGCTTATGTACGATTGAAACTCCGGAAGGACCCAATATCGGTCTCATCTCTACTTTATGCGTACATGCCAAAATTAATGATATGGGCTTTATTGAAACGCCCTATCGCAAAGTAAAAGATGGACGTGTTGACCTGAAAAATGAATTTTACCTGAGTGCCGAAGAAGAAGATGATAAAAAAATTGCCCAGGCAAACGTGCCATTGGACGATAAAGGCAATTTTGTAGAAAGTAAAATCAAATCAAGAGAAACCGGCGACTTCCCGATTTTAGAAAAAGAGGAAGTGGAATATATGGACGTGGCGCCGAACCAAATTGTGGGGCTCTCCGCATCGCTTATCCCATTCTTAGAGCATGATGATGCCAACCGGGCTCTGATGGGATCCAACATGCAGCGTCAGGCAGTACCGCTGATCCGCCCGCAGGCACCTATTGTAGGCACCGGATTAGAAGCTAAAGCAGCAAGAGATGCTCGTATTCAGATTCATGCCGAAGGAAATGGTATTGTAGAATTTGTGGATGCCAATGAAATTCATGTACGGTACGATCGCAATGATAAACAGCGTTTGGTATCTTTCGAAGATGATCTGAAAATTTATAAACTGACCAAATACAAAAAAACCAACCAAAGTACTTGTATTAACCTGAGCCCAGCTGTTAAAAAAGGTCAAAAGGTAAAACCGGGCGACTTCCTGACTCAGGGCTATTCTACCGTAGGCGGAGAGTTGGCATTAGGTCGGAATATGAAAGTGGCTTTCATGCCATGGAAAGGATACAACTTTGAGGATGCTATTGTAATCAATGAAAAAGTGGTACGGGAAGATTTGTTTACTTCCGTACATATAGATGAATACGAATTAGAAGTGCGCGACACCAAATTAGGTGAGGAAGAATTGACTGCCGATATCCCCAATATTTCCGAAGAGGCTACTAAAGATCTGGACGAAAACGGCATTATCCGTATCGGTGCTCATGTGAAAGAAGGTGATATCATGATTGGTAAAATCACGCCTAAAGGTGAAAGCGATCCTACTCCGGAAGAAAAACTGCTCCGCGCCATTTTCGGTGATAAAGCAGGTGATGCCAAAGACGCTTCCCTGAAAGCTTCTCCTTCCGTAGAAGGTGTTATTATTGATAAAAAACTGTTTCAACGCGCCAAGAAAGATAAGAATGCCAAGGTAAAAGAGAAAGCAGAAATAGAAAAGATCGAAAAAATACACCAACAAAATGTAGAAGCCATTAAAAAACTGTTGTTGGAAAAATTACAGGTGTTGCTTCAGGATAAAACCTCTGCCGGTGTTACTAATACTTACGGTGAACCCGTAATCAGCAAAGGCGGAAAGTTCTCTCAGAAAGTATTAAACTCCGTTGATTTCCAAAATGTTAATCCTTTAGGTTGGACGGGAGAAACGGAAACTGATGATCTGATCAACCAGTTGCTGCACAATTATACCATCAAGCATAATGAAGAATTAGGCCGCTATAAACGCGAAAAATTCAACCTCTCTATCGGTGATGAACTGCCTACCGGCGTACTCAAACTGGCTAAGGTTTACCTGGCGGTTAAACGTAAGCTGAAAGTAGGTGATAAAATGGCCGGACGCCACGGAAATAAAGGTATCGTAGCCAGAATTGTACGTCAGGAAGATATGCCCTTCTTAGAAGATGGCACTCCGGTAGATATCGTTTTGAACCCGCTGGGGGTACCTTCCCGGATGAATATCGGTCAGATTTATGAAACCATATTAGGATGGGCCGGTGAAAAATTAGGACTGAACTTTGCTACAGCCATCTTTGATGGTGCTTCCCGTGAAGAAATCGGCGAACTGATTAGCGAAGCTAAATTACCTTCATTCGGTCATACCTATCTGTACGATGGTGAAACCGGCGAACGCTTTGACCAGAAAGCCACGGTGGGTATTATCTATATGATTAAACTGCACCACATGGTGGACGACAAGATGCACGCCCGTTCCATAGGACCTTACTCCCTCATTACCCAGCAGCCTTTGGGTGGTAAGGCTCAGTTTGGTGGACAGCGTTTTGGAGAAATGGAAGTGTGGGCATTGGAAGCATACGGAGCCTCCAATATCCTTCAGGAATTACTGACCATAAAATCTGATGATATTGTGGGACGTGCCAAGGCTTACGAATCCATTGTAAAAGGAGAAAATACACCTAAAGCCGGTATTCCGGAATCTTTCAACGTACTCGTTCATGAGTTGCGCGGATTAGGTTTGGAGCTGACTTTCGAAAATTCTTAATGAAAAATTACAGGAATACAAACCGGTATAAAGTGTATGCTTTATACCGGTTTTTTTTATTGTTAATTGTTGGGGGAAATAATTCGTTTGTCGCTGCCCCTACGGGTTGATTAGCAGCCAACTGTAGATAAACATCCATAGAATTTTCCGGAAAATACCTTTACCTACTTTGGATTACACGCTCCTCTTTTTGAAATGGGCTATAACCCCCATTTTTCTTGATAGCAATCGGAATGATTTCAAATTGTTACAGACTCTGATGTGGAATGTCGGTGGTTTATAGGCTTGAAATAACGATACAATGCTTATGAATTAGCCGGCAGAGATGCTAAGATTATCAAACAACTTACCCAAATAGACATAATTGTTTTTTTTATACAAATTATTGGTTAATGTGTTTTTATTCATAAAATTCGCCACTGATGATTACACTATCCGTACCCTGAATAATAGCACTATCCGTATCAATCCAGTTAATGAACAGCGTTGGCTCCAGCACCAGTTTTGATTTTCCTTTATTATTATAGGCTTTGAGCTTAGCATGTACATGCTTTTCTATTAAATAGCGTGTGCCATCTCTAAAAAAGCCTGCATTACATTGCGTGGAATTAAGGGGTATTCCTAAAGTAATTTCTATTTCACCAGATTGTGGGAATCCTCCTCCAACATTCATGCTTATGTTAAAATGACTTGTTCCATCGCTACCCTCCATGATGGTTATGGCGTTGCCAGAAGAAATATTGACATTGTAGCTAATATATTTTTCGTTGTTGATATGCCAGATGGCATGTGGCTTCTTGTTTTTCCCACAGGATATAACCAGTAGCATTGTGGCGATAATAATTACATTTTTTTTCATAAAGCATGTTTTTATTGATGATTTTCGGCATATCTGATGATTTGTTGCCATTTCCGTATCGACAGTTAGGGTAGAATCACTGATAGCTCGTTAAGCGCGGCACAGATCTGCCACAATACCAATAATTTAATTAACTGCAAGAAAAATGAACTGTTTCATAAGAAATATATTTTATAGTTAAACATGATTTTTTAAGCAGATTTAAATCGGCTGTGCATAGAGAACATGGCAGGATGTTTTTAAAATGAATAATGAAAAGTGAAATGAAAAATTGAGTATTAAAAAATGGCTATACAAAAGTAATAAGTGGTTAGGAGCGGCGCAATGGGTATTTATACCCAAAAATAAAATAAGGAGCAGGCTGGGTTAGGTAAAAATGAATAATGAAAAACTGTGAGAAGCGGACAAATCCATATAATAAAATCTTAGGCATACAAAGTCATATCTTTTTTGATCCAACGCTGATTGCTACGAAGCATCATCGCACATCCCAGTATTGTTCGGAAAAGTAGCCGGCGATATAACAGCAGGCTAAGCGCATTTTGACTTCTTATCTCGATCATTCAGGATTACACTTTGAATTTTGCCTTAGCTTAGCAACATAACCTGTATCTTTGCAGCCATTATTTACCGTTTTTATCAGCCCATGTTTCAAATAGGATTAATTTTGGAAGGCAAAACGCCTCCCGACAATCGCGTAGCACTTACGCCTACTCAGTGTGCTCAACTGATGCAACATTATCCCGATATGCGCATCATAGCAGAACCCTCTCCCCGCCGCTGTTTTACGGACGATGAATACCGGGCGGCAGGCGTTACAATTCAGGACGACATGAGCGCATGTGATGTACTATTAGGCATTAAAGAAGTGCCGATAGACAAACTGATTCCGGGAAAAACCTACTGCTTTTTCTCCCATACCAGAAAAAAACAACCTTATAACAAAAAACTCATGCAGGCGCTGATCGAAAAGCAAATCCGCATGATAGACTACGAAGCGCTCACCTATGATGACGGTCAACGCATTCTGGGATTCGGTTTCTTTGCCGGCGTGGTAGGCGCACATAACGGCCTGTTGGCCTATGGCAAAAGATATGACTTGTATCATCTGAAAGCAGCGCATGAATGCCATGATATGTCAGCCATGATGCATCAATACGAAGATGCTTACCTGCCGCCCGTAAAGATTGCCGTAACAGGATCAGGTCGGGTAACTACCGGCATCCTGGAAATCATGCAGGCCTGGAATATTAAAAGTGTAGAGCCGGAAGATTTTCTCGCCAATGAATATGACTATCCGGTATATACCCTGCTGAAAGGCGCAGCGCTCTATGAACATAAGGTGAATAAAACTTATAACCGCAACGATTTTCATGCACATCCTGAACAGTACAATTGTAAATTCCTGCCTTTTGCCCAAGCGGCAGATATCCTGATGAATGGTATTTACTGGCAGGAAAAAATACCGCGCTTGTTTGAAAAGGAAGATGCAAAAAATGAAAACTTTCGGTTAAGGGTTATTGCCGATATTACCTGCGATTTAGATGGATCCGTACCACTGAACTTAGGCGCATCCACTATTGCCGATCCGGTGTATGGTTACAACCGAACTACAGACAGCAAAGCCGCACCTTTCCAAAATGATGGTCAGATCGTTGACATCATGGCGGTGGACAACCTGCCGAATGAATTACCCCGTGATGCCTCCGAGCATTTCGGTAGCCATATTATAAAATACATCCTGCCGGAAATGCTTCTTCAAGAAAGTAAAATTTTAGATCGGGCTACTATTTGCGCAAACGGAAAACTCAGCTCCTACTTTGAATATTTAAGTGATTACGCATACGAATAAACCAGCAATTCATAATCCATAATCCATAATTCTAAATCCAAAATCCGTATGGAATTACCGCTTCAAATGGTAGATCTGAAACGTCAGTACCAAAACATAAAACCCGCTGTGGACGAAGCTATCAGCCGGGTGTTAGCAAGCAGTGCCTTTATCAACGGCCCGGATGTAAAAGCTTTTGCTACCGAACTGGCGGAGTATCTTGGCGTGAAACACGTTATACCTTGCGCCAACGGAACAGATGCCTTACAGATTGCCCTCATGGCATTGGGTTTGAAGCCGGGCGATGAAGTGATCACACCCTCTTTTACGTATATTGCTACAGTGGAAGTAGTGGCTTTACTACGCTTAAAGCCGGTGTTTGTAGATGTGGATAAAAACACATTTACCATGGATCCGGAATCTTTGCGAAAGGCCATTACGCCAAATACCAAAGCTATTATTCCCGTGCATCTCTATGGACAAAGCGCCGACATGCAGCCTATTCTGGATATTGCCGCCGCTCATCAAATTCCCATTATTGAAGATAATGCACAAGCTATCGGTGGAGATTATACCTTTCCAGATGGCTCCCGAAAAAAAACCGGCACAATGGGACATATTGGCACCACTTCTTTTTTCCCTTCAAAAAATCTGGGCTGCTACGGTGATGGCGGTGCATTGTTTACCCAAGATGACGCCCTTGCAGAACGCATGATGATGATCGCCAACCACGGACAGAAAAGCCGCTACTATCATGAAATGGTAGGCTGCAACAGTCGTTTGGACAGCATTCAGGCGGCCATTCTGCGCATCAAACTAAAAGCATTGGATCGCTATTGTGATGCCCGACGCCATGCTGCGGCATTTTATGACGAAGCATTTGCCGCTCAACCCTTACTCTCTACGCCGCAACCTGCAACTTACAGCCGACATGTGTATCATCAATATACCCTTACGCTGCATGAAAGCATAGATCGTGATCGCTTGCAACAATACCTGAATGATCGAGGCATCCCGACAATGATCTATTATCCGGTGCCCTGCCACCGGCAAAATATGTTTAAGGATCTGGACGGAAGCAGTTTTCATTTGCCTAATACCGATTACCTCACCCCAAGGGTATTGTCTCTGCCCATACATACGGAGATGGATGAAACTACCTTGAGGTATATTTCTACTCATTTATTAGAAGGAGTAGCAACCGCAACAAAAAGTTGAGGATAGCAATTTGACAATTATTTATAAAAATACATAGCCATCAATTTGATAATTTGTAATAATGGTCAAATTGATGGCTGTCCTAAGCTGTATTTTTCCAACAATCCCCAATATCTTTTCTGTCATTTAATAGTTACTCCGAAGACACCAGGAGGAATTGTATAGTCGCTTTTCATAAAGCTGCATTAATGATATGGTTTCAGTTTAATGATTGAGATCAACTCAATCGTTTTATCAACTTTTTTACCCAATAATTCCATAGATGGAGTATCCGCAATTCTATATTCCTATGCTA
>Ga0222423_1000736_pt1 | contig 18836 bp, 17 predicted proteins | sample 3A0metagenome_FD_182472 | JGI IMG/M metagenome (GOLD analysis project Ga0222423, IMG submission 182472) | Enriched microbial communities from leaf-cutter ant dump, University of Wisconsin, Madison, United States - 3A0 (version 2) | ecosystem: Environmental > Terrestrial > Nest > Insects nest >...
CGAGGCCAAAGACCCCGTGCGCATGGCCATCGCCATGAAACACGCCGTCATTGCCGGACGTGAAGCCTATCTGGCCGGCCGGATGCCGAAAAAGCTCTATGCTGATCCGTCATCGCCATTGGCGGGATTGATTTAACACGCGCTAATCAGGCGGTGGTCTGTGCCGGCTTGCGCTTGCCGCGTCGGCGACGGCGCGGCTTTTTGCGTACCATCGACAACAACAGCCCTTCGCGCAGGCCGCGATCGGCGACGCGTAACCTTTCACACGGCCACAGGTTCTGCACGGCCTGTAAAATAGCCGCCCCCGCCAGCACCAGATCGGCCCGGTCGCGCCCGATACAGGCTTCGGCCTCACGCCCGTCCGGCCCCATGACCAGCAGACGCTCGATCACCGCACGACATTCGCGGTCGCTCATCCACAGTCCGTCAACACGGGAACGGTCATAGCGCTCAAGCCTGAGGTGCAGCCCCGCCAGAGAGGTAATCGCGCCGGAAGTGCCGACAATATAGGCTTGCTGGGCATCGAAATGCGGACGCAGGGCTTCTGGGGCCCTGAAGCCTGACAGCGCCTGCTCGACATCCGCCGTCATGGCCCCGAACCACGCCTGTTTGTCGCCGTCTGCCGGTTCGGGAAAGCGCTCGGCCAGACTGACGACGCCGGTGGGAATGGAAATCCAGTATTTCGGCACCGGCGGACGGGCCGACACATTAAGGCCGTGCCGCGCCCCCCTGACAAGAGGAGGCGGAGGCGGAACCTGCGGTGTCTGATTCGCCAGCTCGACCCACGATATTTCCGTCGAGCCGCCGCCGACATCCAGCACAATGGCCGCTTTGGCAGGCGCATCGAGCAGTGAGGCGCAGCCGATGACCGACAGGCGGGCTTCTTCTTCAGGCGTGATCAGTTGCAGTTTCAGCCCTGTCTCAGTTTCGACGCGGCGGATAAAGGCCTGACCGTTGCGGGCGATGCGACAGGCCTGAGTGGCCACGGCCCTGACCTTGACGACCTGACGGCGGGCGATTTTCTCGGCGCAGATTTTCAGCGCAGCCACCGCACGTTCAATGGCCCGTTCCTGAAGCTGCCCGTTCTGCGACAGGCCTTCGCCCAGCCGTACAATGCGCGAAAAGGCTTCGATGATGCGAAACTGGCCGTTATGAAAGGCCGCGATCATCAGGCGGCAATTATTGGTGCCCAGATCGAGCGCCGCATAGAGCGGTGCCTGATCGGCCGTACCTGTACCTGAGGCTTCGGCCACGGCAATCGTCCGGCCTTGTGCCGGTTGTGGCACAGACCGTCTGGCGGGTCGGCCAGACCGGTTTGAGGGAGCCTTACGCATGTGGCTCATACCCCGCTTATGAATAATGAAAGCGCACGGCCCCTCAGGGGCTGCATCGCCAAGTTGGGTTTACCCTAATGGGGGGTGGGGGCGATGAAAAGCCCTTTATCGGCCTGTCCGGTTTATAATCAGGCGAAATCCGGTAAAACGCCTGATAATCGGCATTCTTCCGAACAAGGAACAACCGGTAAGGGAAGGGTAATGGCATACGGGGCAGGGCATATTACAAGGATGTGTCCGCAGGTCTGAGCCACAGGCCTGTTAAGGGGGCCAGATATGCAACAGCTTGGTGATACACCTATGATTTCGTCCTCAGAGGGCACGGCCCGCGCCGCCCGATTCGTTATCGGCCAGATCGTCAGGCATCATCTGTTTGATTTCCGTGCGGTGATTTTCGACGTGGACCCGACCTTTGCCAACACAGACGAATGGTGGCAGGCCATTCCCGCGTCTGTGCGGCCGGATAAGGATCAGCCCTTTTATCACCTGCTGGCTGAAAACGGCGAGGAATGTTATGTTGCCTATGCTTCCGAAGGCAATCTCAGTCCCGATACATCGGGTCAGCCCCTGCGTCACCCGCAAACCAGCCTTATTTTCGAGCGCTTCGAGAACGGGCGTTATCTGCCCAAGGGGCGCATAGCCAATTAACCTTGGCTGTGAGTGGATCGGAACTAACGGTTGACAGGCACCGGCGTATCTATGTAGATGCCGCATCTTTTCCGCAATGCGGCAGGGCACTCCCTGTTTCGTGGCGGAAAAAGACGTTGCGCAGCATGGCAAAAGACTGATTTTTAGCAAAATAAGGCTTGATCATTTTAGTGTCGTTCTGTAAGTGACTGAAAAAATTGATTAGTTTCAATTGAGCCCGTAGCTCAGTCGGCTAGAGCATCTGACTTTTAATCAGAGGGTCCTGGGTTCGAGTCCCAGCGGGCTCACCAATCTTTCAAAAGGTTGGTGAGCTTTTTTCTTTTATATTCCGATGGTTAGCTGTAACCGCCTGATCCCGATATACCCAAAGCTGTATTGAATCTTGATACCATAAGACGGACACAATCCTGTGACCTTTTGGATTTAAGCGCTTGTTCGTAACGGATGTTTGTCCGTACAAACGGATAAAAGTTGTTTGAATATATGGTTTTATGAATAAGATGACGTTTTGGGTACCGGAGGGGTCCGTATGCGTAAGATGAACCGGCAATGGAGACTGTGGGCAGGTGCCCTGTCCGGTCTTTTGTGTATGGGCATGAGTGCCTGTGCCAGTAAGGCCGATCGTATGAACATGGTCAGCTCCCATCCGGTAAATGCGGATGACCCGAAAACGCAGGACGATGACGCCTCCTTTACCGATACGGTGAAAAAAAGCGCCGGTGATGTGCGCGGCGGCTTTGGTGAGGCGGTCAGTGCGCCTCTGGTTGATCTCAATCTGAAGCGCAAGGAAATACCGGCGATCCTGCAACGCGCCGCGGCCAATACCTATGATCTTGGCGGGCTGAATGAATGTGAGGGCATTGCCGCAGAGGTCGATCAGCTTGATGAGGTGCTGGGGCCTGACTTTGATGAACCGCCTGCACCGGACGGTACGGATACCTATACCGAGCGTGGCGGCAAGATGGCGTCAGACTACACGCTGGGCGCGGTACGCAGTGCGGCCACCGATATTATTCCCTTCCGCGGCGTGGTGCGTAAGCTGACCGGCGCGGAAAAGCATCAAAAGGCCTTTGACAAGGCCGTGGATGCCGGTCATGTGCGCCGCGCCTATCTCAAAGGGGTAGGCATGCACAAGAACTGCGCCCCGCCGGCGGCCCCGTCATGGTTCGTGCCTGAGGCAACGCCGGTCAAGGCCGAGCTGCCCGCGCCGAAACCTAAGCCGGCGGCCCGCAAACCGGCCCCTAAAAAGAAATAGTTTATTTTTTCAGATGTCTGGCACGGAAATCCTTGCGGAAGGCCTCAAAGCGGCCTTCGGCAATGGCCTGACGCATGGCCATCATCAGGGCCTGAAAGAAGGCGATATTATGCCAGCTCAGAAGCATCTGGCCGAGAATTTCCTCGGCGCGCACCAGATGGTGCAGATAGGCCTTTGAATAGTCGCGGCTGGCCGGACAATCGCTGTCGGCATCAAGCGGCGTGTCATCCTCGGCAAAGCGGGCATTCTTGATATTGATCGGCCCGTCCCACGTCCATACCTGACCGTGACGACCGGAACGGGTCGGCAGAACGCAGTCGAACATATCGACCCCGCGCGCCACCGCCTCGACCAGATCGATCGGCTTACCCACCCCCATCAGGTAGCGCGGGCGATCCCACGGCAGGATCGGCGCGGAATAATCCAGCGTATCGCACATGGCCTCATGGCCTTCGCCGACCGCCAGACCGCCGATAGCATAGCCGTCAAAGCCGATCTCAAGCAGGCGCTCGGTCGATTCGCGGCGCAGGGCCTCAAAGGTCGAGCCTTGCTGAATACCGAACAGGGCCTGCGTGTCGCGTTCACCAAAGGCCTGTTTCGAGCGCAAACCCCAGCGGGCCGAAAGCTGCAAGGCCTTTTGCGCGCGGGCTTCCTCGGCAGGCCAGGATACACATTCATCAAGCTGCATAACGATGTCAGACCCCAGCAGGTCAGCCTGAATCTCGATTGAGCGTTCCGGCGACAGGATGTGTCTGGAGCCATCCAGATGACTGCGGAAGGTGACGGCCTCTTCGGTGACCTTGGAAATCTGCGACAGGCTCATGACCTGAAACCCGCCGGAATCGGTCAGGATCGGCCCGTCCCAGCCCATGAACTTATGCAGGCCCCCCAGACGCTTTACCCGCTCTGCCGTCGGACGCAGCATCAGGTGATAGGTATTGCCGAGAATAATCTTCGCATGGGCCTGACGCACCATATCGAGCGTCAGGGCCTTGACGGTCGCCGCCGTGCCGACAGGCATGAAGATCGGGGTCGGGATGTCGCCACGCGGGGTTTTCAGGACGCCGGTGCGGGCCTGACCATCGGAAGCGGTAATTTCAAAAGGAAAACGAGCCATGCGCGCCTCATAGCGGGCTTGGGGCGACAGGTAAAGTCTGTGTGGACAGGCACAACTGGACTCGATTTCATATTAAGGGCAGGATCAAATGGAAACAAAGGGGAGGGGCTATGAGAGGCATATCGGAGACGGGGGCTGTACTGTTGCTGGCGGGGCTGATGCTGGCCTGTCCGGTTTATGCTGCTGAGAAAGGCTATTGGAATTATGATGATGCCTCTAAAGGCTTACTGTCTTTTGAATATGAAGCTGAGCTATCCAATCGTTCACGTCCAGTCTTAGGTCTTGGTTGTGGCGATGATGGCTTCTTGAATGTGAACGCTCCGAATTTGATATTATGGACGGATGTTGGCGGACCACAATTTAATTACGAGGATTTAGACAGGCTTGCACTTGAAACGGCGTCCTTACGTCTCGAAACGACGCTGGAGTTGCAAAGTAATGGCTATACCGGCTGGGCCAGTGGGCGATTTAAAGGGGGCGCGTCTGTGGTTGCCGGAATTGTTTATGGAAAGTTTCTGATTGTCCGCGCCACAAACCATACACCCGTGACAGAACGTACGTCAGAATTCTATGATATAACGCTGATCATTGAATCGCCTGACGAGAAGAAGGCGAAGCCGTTTCTTGATTATTGTGCCACCATTGTTCCGCCTGTGTCTCAATTTTAACCGGCGCAGTTCCGTCAAAGCCTGAGGACTGGCGCTGAGGGGCGAAAGGCGTATAAGGCGCGTATGACACAGGATATTGCCCCGTTTTACACTATCGAAATCAGCCGTCTGGCGCATGACCTCAAGGCGCAGGGCCGGCCGGTCATCCATATGGAGTTCGGTCAGCCTTCGACCGGTGCGCCCAGGGCGGCCATTGAGGTGGCGCACAGGGTGCTGGATGCCGAGACTATGGGCTATTGGGAAAGTCCGGCCCTGAAACAGGGGCTGGCGCACCATTACAGCGAAACCTATGGCCTGAAGATCGATCCCGAACGCTTCATCCTGACCTGCGGGGCGTCACCGGCTCTGGTGCTGACCCTGAGCGCCGGATTTAAGGCCGGTGCGCGTATCGCTCTGGCGCGGCCGGGCTATGTCGCCTACCGCAATGTGCTGAAGGCGCTGAATATGGTGCCGGTGGAAATCGGCTGCGGGCCTGAGGTGCGTTATCAACTGACGGCGCAGGCTCTGGCGGCGCTCGATCCGGCCCCTGACGGGGTGATTATCGCCAGTCCGGCCAATCCGACCGGCACGATTATCGCGCCTGAGGAACTGAAAGCCATTGCCGAAATCTGTCGTCAGCGGGGCATTCAGATCGTCTCGGATGAAATCTATCACGGCCTGAGCTATGTCGAACCGGCCCGTTCCCTGCTGGAATATGCGCCTGAGGCGTGGGTTATCAGCAGCTTTTCCAAATATTTCAGCATGGTCGGCTGGCGTCTGGGGTGGTGTCTGGTGCCGGAAGATCAGCTTTCACGGGCGCGGGCCTATGTCGGGAATATGTACCTGACCGCGCCGTCCCTCAGTCAACATGCAGGCCTTGCGGCGCTGGGGTGCCGTGAGGAACTGGAGGGGCATGTCGAAACCTATCGCCGCAACCGGAAAATCCTGCTTGAGGCCTTGCCGCGCCTTGGCCTGAAGCAGATCGCGCCGCCGGACGGTGCCTTTTACATCTATGCCGACATCAGCCACCTGAGCCATGACAGCCTGTCGTTTTGCAAGGCCCTGTTGCAGGATACCGGCGTCTGCACGGCACCGGGGATTGATTTCGATCCCGTTGACGGCAGCCACTTCATCCGCTTCAGCTTTGCCGTCTCAACGCCTGAGGTCGAGGCGGCCATTGAACGCATGGTGCCGTGGTTTCAGGCGCAGGCGCAATTGGTCAGGAAACAGGCGTCGCCATAGGAGAAGAAGCGGTAACGGTTATCTATGGCATGGGCATAGGCCGCCTTCATCGCCTCGGTACCGGCAAAGGCGCAGACCAGCATGAACAGGGTCGATTTCGGCAGGTGGAAATTGGTCCAGAGCATATCTGCCGACCTGACCTTTACCCCCGGTGTAATGAAGATGGCAGTGTCAGAGGCAAAGGGGTGAATGACCCTTTGATCGTCACAGGCGCTCTCAAGCAGGCGCAGGGCCGTGGTGCCGACACAGATGATCCGCCCGCCTGCGGCCCGCACCTCATTGATGCGCGCGGCGGATTCCTGAGTAATGACGCCAAATTCGGCGTGCATCTTGTGGTTTTCGGTGTCCTCGACCTTGACCGGCAGGAAGGTGCCTGCGCCAACATGCAGGGTGATTTCCTCGGTCAGCACCCCCATGTCCGACAGGGTTTTCAGTAGTTCCGGCGTGAAATGCAGTCCCGCCGTCGGCGCCGCTACCGAGCCTTCGGTGCGGGCAAATACCGTCTGGTAATCGGTCAGATCCTGCGCATCCTCCGCCCGTTTCGAGCGGATATAGGGCGGCAGCGGCATCCCCCCCAGCCGGTGCAGACCGTTGATGATTTCGGACGCAGACTGACCAAAGCGCAGCACATAAACCCCGTCCTCGCGCTTTTCGCTCACCGTCGCCGTCAGGGGATCGGCGTCTCCGAAGCGTAGCTGATCGCCTGTGCGTATCTTGCGGCCGGGCTTGAGGAAGGCTTCCCAGCTCTGGCCATCCAGCGATTTGATCAGGGTCGCCTCAAAGCCTGCCGTCTGTCCGTCGCGTTCACGCAAACCTTTAAGCTGTGTCGGTAACACGCGGGTATTATTGAGAATAAGCATATCACCCGCACGCAAAAGCTGCGGCAGGTCGCCAACGGTCAGATCGCGCCGTTTGTCTTTGCCCTCAACCACCAGAAGGCGTGCGGCTTCACGCGGTACCATAGGGCGCAGGGCAATCAGGTCTTCGGGCAGGTGAAAATCGAAATCGGAAACGAGCATGATCTGTCAAAGCGCGCGTAAGCGTCAGGAGGCCAGAGGCGGGGCTTCGGACGGTTCCGTGCCGGAAATCCACGCGGCGGTGGCGCCATAGTCGCGGAAAACCCGAAATTCGCGGGTCGGAAATTCCTGCTGATAGGCGGAAAAGCGGGCATGGGTCAGCGGGTCTTCGCTGATGATGCCAACCTTGCGTCCCTTGTCACGGCCCTTGGCGATGGTGGCCCATTCGATGGCCAACAGGGATAATTCCTCAAAGGGCACAAAACCTTCAAAGCGGCGCAGGTCAAAAACCATGTCATAAAGCCAGGGCGATTGCATGGCTTTCAGATGGCCTGACAGGTCTGTGATAATCTTGTCACCGGGCAGGTTGCCAATATAGCGGATGACCACCAGTTTCTGGCTTTCGTCTATATTGAAACTTAGGCGCGGACGCATGGGGCAGACTCTGACTCTTTTGGGATCACCGGACAGGATTTCCTTATCTATTATATGCCGTATGATTGTTAAGAAAACTTAACCGGTTACAGTTTGAAACAAGGTCCCGCCCCTTGTTTTATCAGGCACCGGACGGGTTTCCGGTGCCTGATATTTTTTAGGCGTCAGCCGCGACCTTCATCGACACGATCTTGCCGGGGGTGCGCGGCGGCTCACCCTTGGGCAGGGCATCGACGTGATCCATGCCTTCGGTCACTTCGCCCCAGACCGTATATTGGCCATCGAGGAAGCGGGCATCGTCAAAGCAGATGAAGAACTGGCTGTTGGCCGAGTCGGGGTTTTGCGAACGTGCCATCGAGCAGACACCGCGCACATGCGGTTCGCGTGAAAATTCAGCCTTGAGGTTCGGCTTGTCCGAGCCGCCATAGCCCTGACCCAGCGGATCGCCGCCCTGTGCCATGAAGCCCGGAATCACGCGGTGAAACACGATACCGTCATAAAAGCCTTCGCGCGCCAGCTCCTTGATGCGGGCAACGTGGTTGGGCGCCAGATCAGGACGCAGACGAATGGTTACCGGCCCGCCTTCGAGCGTCAGGATCAGGGTGTTTTCGAGGTCTTCGGACATAGATGTCTCCGTTTCCGTAAAAGAATGGCCCTGTCTTACGGGAAAGACCGGCACAATACAAAAAATAAAGCCGTATCTTATGTAAAAATCGGATATAGAAGGCACATGAGTAATGACGACCTGACCGATCAGCCGCGCCGCAAGATGGTGAAACCGCCCAGCGGCGGCGAAGCCACCAGCCGTGCCAAGGGCCACACCGCTGTAAAAACCGCCAAACGGCGTACCCAGTCCTCGGCCAAATGGCTTGAGCGGCAACTGAATGACCCGTTTGTGCAAAAGGCCAAGGCCGAGGGCTGGCGGTCACGCGCCGCTTTCAAGGTCATGGAAATCGACGATCAGCACCGCCTGTTCAAAAAAGGCGCGCGCGTCGTCGATCTCGGCTGTGCGCCGGGCGGCTGGGTGCAGGTGGCGCTCAAACGCGGGGCCTCGCATGTGGTTGGTATCGACCTTTTGCCGGTCGATCCGATTGCCGGTGCCGACCTGATCGAAGGGGATTTCACCGATCCGAAAATCGCTGAACAGCTTGAGGCCCTGATGGGCGAAAAGCCGGACGTGGTGTTGTCGGATATGGCGCATAACACCATCGGCCACAAACAGACCGATCACCTGAAAATCATCGGCCTGATCGAAATTGCCGTCGATTTTGCCCTGCGTAATCTGAAACCGGGCGGGGCCTTTGTTACCAAGGCCTTTCAGGGCGGGGAAACCAGGGACATTCTTCTGACGCTGAAGACCCGTTTCCGCGATGTGAAACATTTCAAGCCGAAATCGAGCCGGGCGGATTCATCGGAACTGTATATCGTGGCGCTCGGTTTTAAGGGGTAGGGGAGACTATAGTATGGCCACTGACTTTACGCGTCCGTTTTTCCTGTGGTGGCATATTGCCGAACGCACCGGTCAGATGCTGGCCGATTCGGCTGAGGTCATCGAATGTCGTCTGGGCCAGATGGCCGAAGCGAAGGCCACGCCTGCCGAGATGTTGCTGATGGGGCAGGAAAAGATCGAGGCGGCGGCCGAATCCCTGACGGATATGGGCGTTTACTGGCTCGATATACAAAGGCGCATGGGCCACAAGACCCTGAAGGCGGCGCTCGATATCAGTCAGGATGCTCTGTCCCTGTCCATGAGCCGCACACCGTCGGAATATCTCAGCCATCAGGCGGCCCTCAATCAGAGCCTGTTCAACGGCGCGCGTCAGGCCTCGAAACTGTCCGGTGAAACGGCCCATCTGACCAGTCGCGGCCTCAGGCCGGTGCGCAAGCGCGCCTCGGCCAATGTCAAACGCTTGCGCAACGTCAAAAAGCGCGGATAATCGTGAAGGCCGCCCTCAGGTCTGAAACAATATTTTCCTGCAAAAAATCGGGAAAAGGGCGGCCATGCCCTTTACGCGGGGGGCAGTTTAGCCTAGTGACAACCCGCAAAATGGAGAGTCCCCGATGGAGATACGCGAAGGCTTAACCTTCGATGACGTTTTGCTGGAACCCGGCCCGTCCGAGGTGGTTCCGACTGAGGTCGATACGAAAACCCGCTTTACCCGCACGATCAATCTGAACATCCCGCTGGTGTCTTCGGCGATGGATACGGTGACCGAGGCGCGTCTGGCTGTAGCTATGGCGCAGGCCGGCGGGCTTGGGATCATTCACCGCAATCTGAGCATCGAGCGTCAGGCCGACGAAATCCGCGAAGTGAAGCGTTATGAATCGGGCATGGTCATCAATCCGGTGACCATCCACCCCGACACGACGCTTAACGAAGTGCGTGACATCGTGGCGCGCCGTAATATCTCCGGCTTTCCGGTCGTCGAACGCGACACCAATAAGCTGGTGGGGATGCTGACCCACCGCGACATCCGCTTTGAATCGGATGGCTCCAAGACCGCCTCTGACCTGATGACGCGGGACAACCTGATCACCCTGACCCAGGGCGCAGACCCCTCGGTCGCCCGTGGCCTGATGGCGAAGCACCGTATCGAGCGCATCATCGTCGTTGATGACGCCTATCGCGCCATTGGCCTTTATACGGTCAAGGACATCGAAAAGGCACAGGCCTATCCGCTGGCGGCGCGTGATGAGGCCGGACGGCTTCTGGTCGGGGCCGCTTCGACGGTCGGCGATGCCGGTTATGAGCGCTCCGTCGCCCTGATCGAGGCCGGTGTGGATGTCGTGGTCATCGATACGGCGCACGGTCACTCGTCTCTGGTCTCTCAGGCGGTTCAGCGTCTGAAAAAAGAATTCCCCAACACCCAGATCGTTGCCGGTAATGTGGCAACCTTCGACGCTACCCGCGCCCTGATTGATGCCGGTGCCGATGGCGTCAAGGTCGGGATCGGGCCGGGGTCCATCTGCACCACACGCATGATCGCCGGTGTCGGTGTGCCGCAACTGACGGCAATCCTCGACAGCGTGCGCGCCGCCGAAGGGACGGGCGTGCCGGTCATCGCCGATGGCGGCATCAAGTTCTCCGGTGATCTGGCCAAGGCGCTGGCGGCCGGTGCCGGTACGGCCATGCTTGGCTCGATGTTTGCCGGTACCGAAGAAGCCCCCGGTGAGGTCATCCTCTATCAGGGCCGCTCCTATAAGTCCTATCGCGGCATGGGGTCGGTCGGTGCCATGGCGCGCGGTTCGGCGGATCGCTACTTCCAGAAGGACGTGCAGGATTCGATGAAGCTGGTGCCCGAAGGCATCGAAGGTCAGGTGCCGTACAAAGGCCCGATCGCGCCGGTGCTGCATCAGCTGGTCGGCGGGCTTCGTGCCTCTATGGGCTATGTCGGTGCGCCGACCCTGCCGGAGTTTCAGAAGCGTGCCAAATTCGTGCGGATCACCAATGCAGGCCTGCGCGAAAGCCATGTGCATGACGTGATGATCACCCGCGAAGCCCCGAACTACCGCCAATAAGGGAACAGGCAGATGACGCAGGAACTGTGGGTACTGGTTCTGGCGGCGATATGGGGGCTTTTGCAGGTCCTGATCGCCGCAGCGTCGCCTATGACGCAAAAGGGCTATATGCAATGGAACGCCGGGCCGCGGGATAAGCCGTTTGATTTCGGCCCTGTGCCCGCCCGCCTGCGTCGCGCCTATCAGAACTATCTCGAAACCTTCCCGTTTTTCGCCGCCCTGATCCTTGCGGGGGCCGTCAGTGGCCATACGGATGCCCTGTCGCAATGGGGGGCGTGGGTCTATCTGGCGGCGCGGCTGGTCTATTTTCCGGCCTATGGCATAGGTAGCAAACTGCGCAGCCTGTGTTTCGGTGTTTCGCTTATCGGGATCGCGCTGGTGGCGGCCTCTGTGATCAGGAGCGCCCTGTGACGCCTGCCGCCCGTTTGCAAGCCGCTGCCGATATTCTCGATCTTCTGAAAAAATCCCGCCGTCCGGCGGAGGAGATTCTCAAGGACTGGGGGCGCAATAACCGCTATGCCGGTTCCAAGGATCGCCGCGCCATTGCCGATAAGGTGTATCAGGCGACGCGGGCGCGCGAACGTCTGTCTTTTGCCATGGATGCCGATTCCGGTCGCGCTCTGGTGCTGGGGGCGCTGCATTTCCTTGACGGGCTTAGGCTTGAGGAGATCGATGCCCTCTATACCGGCGAAGGCTATGCCCCGCAGAAATTGTCGGTTGCAGAGCGCAAGCGTCTTGAGGCCGGTGTCGGCGAAGCGCCGGAATGGCTTGAATCCGGTCTGCCTGCCTTTGTCGTCGAACGGCTGAAAACCGTCTATGGCGAGGGCTGGCTGAAAGAGGCCGAGGCCCTGATGCTGCCGCGCGCGCCGATCGACCTGAGGGTCAACGGTGATCGGGCACCGCTGATCGAGGGCCTGAAAATGCTCGGCTACAGGGCCGAACCGACGCCGTTTTCGGCGCAGGGGGTGCGCCTTCCGGCCGATCCGCCGCCCAATGTCCGCGCCCTTCCGGCCTTCCGGCAGGGGACGATTGAAATTCAGGATGAAGGCTCGCAACTGGCCGGTTTTCTGGCCGGCGCCAGACCGGGCATGACGGTCATCGACTATTGCGCCGGTGGCGGCGGCAAGACCCTGGCCCTGCTTCAGGCGATGCAGGGCCAGGGGACACTCATTGCTTCGGATGTCGAAAAGACGCGTCTGAACAATATCAAACCGCGTCTGGCCCGTGCCGGACTTGAGGCTGATCTGCGCCAGCTTGGCCCAGAGGGCGAGGGCATGGAAGACCTTGAGGCGCAGGCCGATCTGGTGCTGGTCGATGCCCCCTGTTCCGGCTCCGGCGTCTGGCGGCGCAGGCCGGAAACCGCGCACCGCCTCGAAGAAACCGAAGTCCGCCGCCTGCATGATCTGCAATCGGCCATATTGGCCCGTGCGGCAAAGCTGGTGAAGGCGGGCGGCCTTCTGGCCTATGCCACCTGCTCGATCCTGCCCGATGAGAATGAGGAAACGGCTGACCGTTTCGAGGCTACCCATCCCGAATTTACCCCGCGCCCGCTCACTGAGGCGCTGAACAGTCCCTATATCACCCCGCAAGGGGCCGAGGCGCTGAACTGGCTGTCGCAGGGCGGCCACCGTTTGCGCCTCTCACCGGAAACCTCTCATACGGATGGTTTCTTTGTTGCGCTTTACCAGAAGAAAGCCTGATCATGTCGCCTCATGAAAAAGTCCTGATTATCGATTTCGGATCGCAAGTGACGCAGCTCATTGCCCGTCGCGTGCGCGAATGTGGCGTCTATTGCGAAATCCACCCCTTCACCAGGGCCGAGGAAGCGCTGAAAAGCGTCGCCCCCAGGGCCGTCATCCTGTCGGGCAGCCCGCACAGCGTTGTCGATCAGGGACCTAAGATCGACAAGGCCCTGTTCGATATGGGCCTGCCGGTGTTCGGCATCTGTTATGGCGAACAACTGATGTGCGACCTGCTGGGCGGCAAGGTCGAAAGCGGCCATGACCGTGAATTTGGCCGTGCGGAAATAAATATCACCGCCGATACGCCGCTGTTCCGCCATATGGCACCGGTCGGCCAAAGCGAAACCGTGTGGATGAGCCACGGCGACCGCGTGACCGCTATCCCCGAAGGCTTCAGGGTCATTGCCACCTCCGAAGGCGCGCCGTTCGCCGCCATTGCCGACGAAGCGCGCGGTTTCTATGCCGTTCAGTTCCACCCCGAAGTGGTGCATACGCAAAACGGGACGCAGCTTATTCGCAACTTCCTGTTCGAGGTGGCGGGCCTGACCGGCGACTGGACGATGGCCGCTTTCCGTCAGGAAGCCATTGAGAAAATCCGCGCCCAGGTCGGTTCGGGACGGGTGATCTGTGGCCTGTCGGGCGGGGTCGATTCCTCGGTCGCCGCCGTGCTGATCCACGAAGCCATTGGTGACCAGCTGACCTGCGTGTTCGTCGATACCGGCCTTCTGCGCAAGAACGAGGGCGAACAGGTCGTCTCCCTGTTCCGTGACCATTACAATATCCCCCTGATCCACGTTCAGGCGCAGGACAAGTTTCTGGGCGAGCTGAAAGGGATTGCCGACCCCGAAACCAAGCGCAAGACCATTGGCCGCCTGTTCATCGAAGTGTTCGACGAAGAAGCAGCGAAGATCGAAGGTGCCGAATTTCTGGCGCAGGGCACGCTCTATCCCGATGTGGTCGAAAGCGTGTCGCCGCATGGCGGGCCTTCGACGGTCATCAAGAGCCACCACAATGTCGGCGGCCTGCCTGACTATATGAAGCTGAAACTGGTCGAACCCCTGCGCGAGCTGTTCAAGGACGAGGTGAGGGCGCTGGGGCGTGAACTGGGTCTTGATGCCGCCTTTGTCGGTCGCCATCCGTTCCCCGGGCCGGGTCTGGCCATCCGCATCCCCGGCGAAGTGACGCCTGAAAAGGTCAGGACGCTTCAGGACGCGGATGCCATTTATCTTGAGGAAATCCGCAAGGCAGGCCTCTATGATCAGATATGGCAGGCCTTTGCCGTGCTGTTGCCGGTAAAGACGGTTGGCGTGATGGGCGATGCCCGTACCTATGAGGACGTTCTGGCGCTTCGGGCCGTGACCTCATCGGATGGCATGACGGCGGACTTCTATGAGTTCCCTTGGCCGGTGCTGGGGCGCTGCGCCACGCGAATCGTGAATGAAGTCAGAGGGGTCAACCGCGTCGTGTATGATGTGACCTCAAAACCCCCCGGCACGATCGAGTGGGAGTGATTGTTGTTGGGGGTTGTGAAACTCACCTAAGACTGTATTTTTATTGTCTTAGGTGAGATGGTGTGTATTTATTATGTCTATGCGTTCTTTGTCTGTATTTTTCTTCCATCGAATGAGGCAACATCAACCTGTATATTTGGGTTAATGTTATGCAATTCTTTCTTTAGGGAAGTTATATTGTCGGGTGAGACGTTCCAGCCGCATATTACACGGGTAATTATTGAGGGTTCAATGGGGTGCAGGTGTATTTTTTTATTTTCACCACTGAAATTTGAGCTATCCATAGTTGAAAGGGCGCTTACTATGCGCCATTCACGTTCATAACTCCAATCCTGAAGTTTTGAAAAGAAAAGGTTGTCTTGTGTGCTTGGGTCAAATGTCATTCCCGAGATGTTCTCTGTATATTTTACTGGTTTTAAAACATTTAAGCTACCAGTGGGGTCTTCTTTGAATTTTTGATTAAGTCCTTCAAATTGGACGACGTAACCTTTTGCATTTGCGGCATAATGTGCCCACATGGGGAGGGAGTCATATCGTTCGGTTAATGATAGTATGCCAATTCTAGAACGGATGAGTAATATTTTTTCTGATAGCTCTTTTTCCATATAAATTGCATTATCATATATGGGTGATCTTATCATTTCATTTGCTTGTTCAATTGTGTTTGGTGCTTGTGGTGTTTGTTCTTCTGGAAAAAGAATTTTAATAATTTCATTTTGACTTCTTATCCATTTAAACTGTTCTTCGGTATGCCCTTCATTTCTGATGTTGTGAAGTGATTTGTGTACTGATTTTTTATCCATTTGAGGAAATAATTCTGATGGATCATTCAAATCGGATATTTCAGTAAATTTTAAAAATCCTCTGGAAATGTTTAATACTGCTGAATAATCTTTTACATATTTATAAAGTGTTTCCATTTTTTTATCTCCATGTGTTGATTTTTTTTAATTAAAGTAAATTTCTTATTTTTTATTTAAAGTGATTTTTTATATTTTTTTTTGGTATGATGTTTACGGTTTTTTTATACCGCAATGATCGGGAGACGGTAACATAGACGTTTTTTGCATTTGCCGTCCATCTGTGCGACCACAGCCGCAATATGAACTTGAATAGATTTAAATTCGTCATCAATCCGCCGGTATTTTTCGGTGCCGTAAGTCTGATCAGCCTGTTTGTGGCCATAGGGGGCCTGATGCCGGATCAGGCCGAGCATATTTTCTCAGGCCTGCACACACATATTCTGGCCAGTTTCGGCTGGCTGTATCTGCTGGCGGTCGGAATATTCCTGTTTTCCGTCATCATCCTCTGTTTCAGCCGTTATGGTGATCTGAAGCTGGGGCCGGACGATGCCGAGCCGGACTTCCGGTATGCCTCATGGGTGGCTATGCTGTTTGCCGCTGGTATGGGGATCGGCCTGATGTATTTCGCCGTCGGTGAGCCGATGAGCCACTATCTGGCCCCACCGGTTGCCGAACCGATGACGCCTGCCGCCCAGCGCGAAGCCATGAGCGTCACCTTCTTTCACTGGGGCATCCATGCCTGGGCCATCTATGCGGTGGTCGGTCTGTCGCTCGGCTATTTCGGCTATCGCTATAATCTGCCCCTGACCATCCGTTCGGGCCTCTATCCCATTTTTAAACAGCGCATCAATGGCTGGATCGGTCATGTGGTAGATATCTTCGCCATCTGCGGTACGGTTTTCGGTCTGGCGACCTCGCTCGGTTTCGGGGTGCTGCAAATCAATGCCGGTCTGGAATATCTGATCGGCGTCCCCGTCAATGCCACGACGCAGGTTGCGCTGATTATCGGCATTACCATCATTGCCACAGGCTCGGTCGTATCGGGCCTGAACAAGGGGGTGCGCATCCTCAGCGAGCTTAATCTCCTTCTGGCCATCGGCCTGATGATCTTTGTGCTTCTGCTGGGGCCGACGACCCAGATCATGCGCGATTTCGTGCAGAATATCGGCCTGTATCTCGATCAGTTTCTCCTGAGAACCTTCAACCTCTATGCCTATGAGCCGCGGCCGTGGATTGATGCCTGGACGCTGTTTTACTGGGCCTGGTGGATATCCTGGTCGCCCTTTGTCGGCATGTTCATCGCCCGCATTTCGCGTGGCCGGACAGTGCGCGAATTCGTCATTGCCGTTCTGTTCATTCCCTCGGGCTTTACCTTCTTCTGGATGACGGTGTTCGGCAATACGGCCATGATCCTCGATCAGACCGTGGCCGCCGGTCAGATATCTCAGGCGGTTTCCGCCGATATTTCCGTCGGGCTGTTTGTGTTTTTTGAATATCTGCCGCTGTCGGCGGTAACTTCGACGCTGGTGGTGGCGCTGGTGGCTATTTTCTTCGTCACCTCATCTGATTCCGGCTCTCTGGTGGTGGATACGATTTCCGCAGGCGGCAAGACGGAAACCACGACCTTGCAGCGGGTGTTCTGGTGCGCTCTGGCCGGTCTGGTAGCGATCATTCTTCTGCTTTCGGGCGGTCTTTTGGCGCTTCAGTCGGCGACCATTGCCTCGGCCCTGCCGTTTGTGGTGGTGATGCTGGTTCTGGTCTATGGCCTCCTGAGAGGGATGCGGGCCGATGTGGCGCAACTCAAGGCCGCCAGTGGCCCGCCGCACGGACAGGCCTCACCGGCATCGGGTTTGCCGTGGAAACGCAGGCTGGCACTGGCCCTGAAAACGCCGACCGAGGCAGAGGTGGCAAGTTTTATCCAGAATACGGTCGGCACTTCGCTTGAGGCCGTCGCCGCCGAACTGACCCTGCGCGACCGACCGGCAACGGTCAGTTTTGAAAACGACATGGCGGTGCTGACCGCCGCCGCCGAAGGCGTGCGCGATTTCGTCTATGGAGTGCAGCCCGTGTCCCATAAGCTGCCAGCCTTTTCCGCCTCCGAAGCGACCAATATGGGGATGCGTTACGAGGCAAGGACCTTTTTCTCGGACGGCAGCAGCGGCTATGACGTGATGGGCATGACCAAGGAGCAGATCATTGCCGATGTCCTGCTTCAGTTCGAGCGCTATCTGGCGCTGGTCAGTTCGCATGAAGCGACGCTGGTGCTTGAGGCCCCCGAACACAGCCAGTAACCGGCGGTCTTCAGGCCCGCAAAATCTTGTCAGGCCTGAGGTGTGCGGCTATGCTGCCGGTGACGTGTGCTGCGTGCGTCAGGGCCTTTTCCCAAACGACGGAGAACGGATCAACCTTTCCTTCTGAGGGAACGCACACCCATGTCTTCACATACCGCTTTGACCCTGCGCCGCTTTCTCCATAACGAAGCCTCGGGCGGCCTGTTGCTGATGGGGGTTGCGGCGCTGGCCATCCTTGTGGCCAATTCGCCGCTGGCTGAAACCTATTTTGCCACGCTTCAGGCCCATATCGGCCCCCTGAGCCTGTTGCACTGGATCAATGACGCCCTGATGGCGGTCTTTTTCCTGATGGTCGGCCTTGAGATCAAACGCGAAATGACCGATGGCCAGCTCTCGACCTGGCCCCGTCGCATATTGCCGGGTTTTGCGGCACTGGGCGGGATGCTGATGCCTGCGGTGATCTATCTGGCTTTCAATCACGGTGATGCTGCGGCCCGACACGGCTGGGCCATTCCGTCGGCCACGGACATAGCCTTTGCCCTTGGGGTATTGTCCCTGCTTGGGCCGCGCGTGCCGGTGTCGCTGAAAGTCTTTCTGGCGGCTCTGGCGATCATTGATGATCTGGGGGCGGTGATCATCATTGCCCTGTTCTATACGTCGGGTTTGTCCGTGCCTTATCTGCTGGGGGCAGGGGCTGTGCTGGGGGTGTTATGTCTGCTGAACCGGTTTCGTGTTACCTCACTGGTTCCCTATCTGGTGCTTGGGGTCGTGTTGTGGGGGCTGGTCTATCGTTCGGGCATACATGCAACCCTTGCCGGTGTGCTGCTGGCTCTGACCATTCCCATAAGGCGTACACCGGCCACCCCTGAAGCGGCTCCGGCGGTTTCGCCCCTGCATCGCCTTGAACAGGCCCTGCATGTGCCGGTGGCCTTCCTGATCGTGCCGGTGTTTGGCTTTGCCAATGCCGGTGTGTCCTTTGCCGGTGTCACGCCTGCGGTCCTGCTTGAGCCTCTGTCTCTGGGGGTGGCAGGCGGGCTGATGCTCGGCAAGCTGATCGGGGTGCTGGGGGCTGTGTGGCTGATGGTGCGTCTGGGCTGGGCCGATCTGCCCGCCCATGCCAGCTGGCGGCAGGTGTTCGGTGTGGCGCTGCTGTGCGGCATCGGCTTTACCATGAGTCTGTTTATCGGCCTTCTGGCCTTTGACGATCCGGCGCTTCAGGATCGCGTCAAGTTCGGTATTCTGGCTGGTTCGCTTTTGTCCGGAGTGCTTGGCTATC